>Ga0315915_1005935_pt1 | contig 15088 bp, 5 predicted proteins | sample MpolbnodulesMG_FD_207738 | JGI IMG/M metagenome (GOLD analysis project Ga0315915, IMG submission 207738) | Medicago polymorpha root nodule microbial communities from Los Angeles, California, United States - branched nodules | ecosystem: Host-associated > Plants > Roots > Nodule | place: USA... | reverse complement strand
GGGAGATGGTTGTCCCCGCTTTTAACTATTAATTGTATCATATCACTATTTTATATGAAATGTTGATGATACATATGACTTATTTTGTGTTATGTTAGCATCATTCGTATATAGGTCAACTCTTTTGCATATTTTTTTTCTTCTAAAGAGGCAAAAATAAAATATATATTAATACCAAATAAGTCACTTCTGAAACACAAGATGTGTAAAAAAAACGGCAAAAGTTTACAAACAGATAACCATGAAGAAAGAATAAAACTGGCTAACTAATGCCCAGACAAGCCAATTTAACTAACATTTCTTTTTAAAATCCATTGTCACCGGGTTTCTTTGTTGGATACTCTTCTTTTACTTATCTTTTATCTCATATATGCATAATGTGTATTATGAATGTTCCTATGAAACTATAAATCAATATGATTAGATAAATATTTTTCGCACAGCTAAAAATTAATAAGAAATGGAAGAACACTAAAAAGGTGATAGCTATAAGTGAATTTCATCTTCTACCATAACAACAAATCATAAAAAGAATAGCAAACGAAAAATAGATTTTATGGATAAAATGTTCACGCTGTAATAGTTTATAGTCAATAGACATTGTTAAATTAAAATTTGTTTAAACTATGCTTAAACTTACAACTTTTTTAATGATTTTTACAAACATGTTGAAAACATTATAAGAAACTTACTTATAAAAAATTAGATTTTTTAACATGTAATGAATTAAATATGAATTTGTTTAAACGCACAAATTTTAAGATGAAAGTAATGAAAATTTGGACCTAAGAATCAAATTTTGAACTAATTTATTGCGGAAAAACATTGTAAAATGTTTTAAATAAGTATGTTAAAAATCCTTCAAAAATTGAAAAGTTGAAGCATAATTAAACAAAATTTAAATTTACAACGACTAAAAGTATGTGATAAAAAAAATTATAAGAATCAAAACATGTCACCTTTTTTATTTGAAAGAATGTCACTTTTTTTATGAAGACCAAAAACAAAATTGACTATATTTATAAGGACCGAAAACTTTTTTTTTGAAACAATAAGGACCAAAAACATATTTAATCATAATCATAATTTTTTTTTTTTAAACAATAGTCCCAATGCAATTTAATTAACAATAAAATATTCAATGGGTCTTTAAAAAAATAATCAATGGGAAATTTTGTATACAACACTAACATGGTACAATCACTCACACGTCACCACGTTGATAATCTCCTTCTTGCCTTGATACAAACTCACAAAAGAAAGAAAAAAAAACTCTCTCACAGCTGTACATTAAAAGTGCTATGATGAATTTGATGATTCTTCATGGTCTAAATAAATCAAACAAACCCCAACAAAATGAAGGAATAAAACCATAAGAGACTTTAAGGAATTGAAATGAAATTTAAAGCAAGTAGATTGCAATCCACCTAGATCCTAAGAACAATATCTACATCAAGTAATTACGGATAATGACGGCATACATAATTAAGGTTCTATGGAATAATATCATTCCCTATTTTCCGCACATCTTCATGGGCTCAAATCTTTGATTTAACATAGTCAAATTTCAGTTTAAATGATACCACTACCCACTATACGTGTGCAAAATTTTACATATTCGACGCATAATTTTGACTTCACTTGTGCTAAAGAAAGGCAAGATTGTAGTATACTTATCATGCTAAAAGTAATTGTGTGCAAAGCTAGTAGACACGTTAAGCAATCATTTTGCAAGCACATCAAAAAGCACACTTTAAACTAGGAAACCTTTAGATTGCAACATGATTATTTTAACATACCAAACACATCTTTCTCTTAGAATAACAATGATCATTAAAATTCAAGTAATCACACACAACCATCAAATTTCCTAATCTCCATGCAGTTATGCAATGTCTAGATTGTTACTTTCACAGTGAAGCTCTAAGTTAAGTTATGTGATAAGTAAAAATGTACAAATCGAAAGTAATCAACCTCATTTTAATGAAGGAGTATTATGTTTCATAAAGAAGGAAAAAGATCTTAAGAAAATGCATTCCGCATGTTTGAAATAAATTTGGAACTCTTAAAATTATAGCATGAATGAGTGCTTGAAATAATGCTTTAATCCATTACTGTACAATGTCCATCTATTAAAAATAAAAGTTTGAAAAAGTACTATACTCCATGGAAATCTTTGAAACAAGTATGGGTGTTTAAATAGTTAAAAGGTAGATCAAATACAAGTGTTTAATAGTTGAATGCATGAAATCGACAATCCTTTAGCTAGTAAGAGGCATTGGAAATCGGTTTTGAAATTGCTTGATCTCATACCATTGTAAATTATGGTCATGTAAGTGTCACGAAGAATGATGAACATGTGAACACAATAATGCAACATGTTTTGAACTTATACTTCACATATTATGAACAATTACACAATTTATACATGAAGTTCAAACATAAAATCTCCAATCACATTCTCCAAGTTTCTCCTTATTGTGAATGAAAAGAAGGTCCGTAAAGTGGTCAATCTTCACATTTTGAAAGTAACTTGACCTTTTTTTAACATCTGATGAATTGTATTCTCCTTATTCTTGAAAACTCTATTATTTCGCTCATTCCACAAAACTCAAACACAACATAACCAAATAATCTACAAGAAAGACCAAGTGTTTGCGTGCCACCAAAGGAGTCAACAAACTGAACAAGATGATCCAGAAGGAAATCAGGATCGGCTGATGGCCATCCAAGACCTGACTAGGCTCGGGGGGGGGGGGGGACAACGACAAGAGAGAAACAAATGGTGAGTCATCTCTAAGACTCTCCAATCAGTCACACATAACATAGAGTCATGAGAAATAATGTCACGCGTCACCAAATTATCTTTAGTCAGTAACTTGTTTTGAAGAGTCTCTAAGCCAAAATAGAAATTTTTAGGGGAACTTGTTTATGCCAAATGAGATATGAGGCAGCTGCAACACTATAAGACTCTTGGCTAGTGAGCAATTTATACGCACCCTTAACCGAGTAACCACCACAATGATCGTACCTCCACCGCCACTGATATGTGGAATTAGACTGCAAAGAAATATCATGAAGTAAACTCCTACACTTCCCTAGCAATTCCTCCACCCATGCCCAAAACGACGACGTCGCTGCCAAGTCGTCCCTCCTTCCTCCCACCCTAAACCACACATATCTGCTATCATAGACAACTTATTCTCTAACAAGTCGAATAGGCGGTTAAACTTCACAAAAAAATGAACTCCTTCTAACCACGAGTCCGCCCAGAAAAAAGCATCAACAACATTAACAACCCTTATCGCAATACTCTCCTCAAACCACCCTCCCCCCTAAACACTTACACCATCACGAATTTTCGCTACCTCCCACCACCACAAAGAGCCACTCCGGCCTCCAACCACCAACCTCTACGCCTTCTCACCATAGCGAACTACCAAAACCCTATACAACAATCCTCCTCAAATTTGCACAATTAAATTCAAAATAAAATACACAACAATTCTCTCCCATTAATAATGTTGTGAAAGTGACTCAAAATTGGAGAAAATGAAGTTTGCTGAATCTGTCAAAATCGGGACCCGAATGGAGCTGTCTGGGGCCTGAATTTGAGTGTTGTTTTTTGTCCGTTGGTTCGGCAAAAATCGGTGGCCGAATAGAGGAATTCGGGGCCTGAATTTGCCAGCAGAAAATATAATAGAAACGTATTTTTTGGCCAGATTTGTTAATGGAGGTTACTTTTACTATAAATATAGGTTTTGTATCAGAGTAAACCTCGAGATAAAGGGGGCTAAAACAAGGGTTTAGAAAGGCAACAACAAAACTAGGGTTTGTATAGAGTTTGTCTCTTGGTAACAAACACTAGGGTTTGAGGGTTGATTCACCTTGGAAAACACTATTAGGATTAAGTCTCTTGGTCACGGGAAGAGATTGAGGCTTTGGGTAGAATTAGGCGAGAGACTTATTCTTGTAACTCATTGATATCTCTTTTGTAAAGTTACTCATCATTATAGTGAAACGGAGGGCTGCTCTCTCCCCCAGACTAGGTCAATTTGGACTGAACTGGGTAAACAGATTCTTTTGTGTTCTCTCTTTATTTTCCCTCGTTGTTTTCTACTTTTAACTTGTGTTTATAATTGTTTCATACACTTTGTTTTGGTTGCTTGATTATCACTTGCTCTACACATCAAATTTGTTATCGGTGTGATTTTTCATTGAATTCACAACAAATAAGTTACGTTAAGCAATAATAATCACTTACTTATTTACGAGATAATCAATTGCAATATTTGTAAAATTATAAAGGGTCCTGCTAACCGGTGCCCCCGGGGCACGGGTTAAGCATACCATAAAGGGAAATTATTACCATAAAAGGAAACTGTTTTTGACTTTATTATAAATTAATTACACAATTTCAATGCATTAATTACTATATAATTTTCTTTTTCATATCCTTAACCAATGCCCCGGGGGCACCGGTTAGCATTTCCCAATTATAAATGTGTTCTATCCTCATTTGACTCAACTTAGCCCTTGGAAGAAGTTTCCGCAACACATGGATCGAGTCAAACTCCCTTGTGTACACTATTCATTATGGTTGCTCTTCTAGCAATCCTTTTTGCCTTCTTATTAGCTACCATGTCACAATTTTAATGTTTCTTCCGATGTTGCCATTGTTCTAAATATTCTTTCACTAATTTTTGTTGTCGTGATAAAAGATGCAACCACACTATGCAGTGTACATGGTTGGTATCATGTGGGTTGGACAACTTGATTTTCCAAACTAACCGCAATACCAAACATGTAATATGTTTTATAGAAGTTTTTTTTGATAAACAAAATAGCAATGTTGATTATAAATTCATACATACATAAATGAAGGAGTTAATGTTCAAACTCTGATTACAATATCTGATAAAGAATTGTTCCATCAAAAATCTAATTCAGGTTCTTTCAAACGATTGTATTTTCAATTTTGTATTATCTAAAGTTTGCCCCTTCATAAAAAACACAAAAGAAAATGAAAATATATTATACAACCCTATAGTCTTTCAAAAAAAAAAACCTATAGTATTTTTTTAACACTAAAAGAAACTCATAGTTTTTTTTTTACTTATTTTACTCGCACTAACATAAAATTATTGTCAACTAATCTATTGACGAGAACTGCACATTTTAAATGTGAATAAACGACGAATCGAGTTAAAACTCTAACTACGCTGCCTCAAAATATCAAATGTCTAAATTCATTCAATTTTTCATCACATGTAATTACAACTTGACATAAAAATCTTTTTTTATAACAAAAAAAAAAACATAAAATTCCTTCACCGAGATGATAAAAATCGAATTAACCAATTGACTTTAACAGATAAACATAATATAATATACAATTTGACAGAAACAGTTACGTTTCAAGGTAAGAAAAACGTGTGCTAATCATAATCATAATCATAATCATAAGAAAAGTAAAGGCAGTACGTGATTACAACCCAATAATTCATATGATATGAGAAATAATAAAATAAAATTCTAAAAAACGAAAACGAAAGAAGAGAAAAGAAAATGCGTCTTATTTTCTCCACACAAAAACGACCATAATTCTTTGCTGGCACAATCGTTCCCATTGTTATCACAAAATCACAACAGATTCATTTCTGTTTTTCCCATTTTACCCCTCTTCACAATATCCTCTTGTGCTGTTTCATGTGGCGGTGTTGGTAAATCTCTCTCTCTCTTACATGCACTTACATATAGATATATCGATATATATAAGATCTCTCTCTCTCTCTCTCTCTTCTCTGTGAGAGTTCAACAATACCTCTTTCTTCTTCTTCCATTTTCTTCTACTTTCCTTCAACAACCTTCAGCCATGGCGGGATTCGGTGGGGGCCACTGTTTCCCGTATCCACTCTTCGCTGTTATCATTGTTCTTGCTATTGTTCACGCGATTCTTGCTTCCATTGCAACTATTCAGGTTATTTTTTCACCATTTTCGTTTATTTTTTGGATTATTTGATCAATTTTGGTTTTGATTGTTAGGATAATGGTGGATAGATGGATAAGGAATTTGAGATAAGAAAATGTGTTGAATTTTACTGAATGGATTTAGATTATTAGAACTGCATTTTGTGAATTTTCATTGTTTTGTGGTGATTGTGAAATCCAATTAGGTTATGTTTATGTCATGTTACTTGAATGGTCTAAAGAGTTTGATAAAGTATACAATTGGAACTATTTTTTTAGTAAAATGTAATTTTTAACAAATATTTGATTGAAGACTTATATAAACACTATTGAGAAGAGTGTGTTATGTTGAATTAATATTGGTTTGTGTTGGTATGGTGAAATTGTGAAGCTAGGTTTAGTTTTTAGGGTTAATTAACCCAATCTTGATTTCACTTATCTACTTGAACTTGATTATGATTCAGTTTAAGAATGAAGTGTTTGGGATGGTATTTCATTAACATTGACTTCGAGAAACTGAGATTTGAGCTCTTTATGCTGTAGTGTAGTGTGAGTTCTTATTGTACTAAATGTTGGTTTTTTGTTTTTGGGTACCCCAGTCGCTGAGGATTCACTTGAGAAGTTTAGAGCTTGGTTGGACTCGCCAAAAAGTAAGTGCATTTTCCGAGCTACTATGTTTCAGATTGCTACTATGACTTGATCTTTTGTGAATAGATGAACTTGTTTAGTTTTTAAATGTAATAATGTTAAGTAATGAGTGAAATGTGACTGGCCACTATTTGTTGATCAATGCTGTAGTCTCACGCTGCATATAGTTGTGCTGTTGGAATTATGTCTTCACTATACCAATTATCAAAATTTGAGATCCTTTAAAACTCAACATTAATTTTGAATGCAGTATATAAATAAATGGTCTTGTGTGTTTATAGTAATGGCTGGAAGAGTATGCTTTTGTTGCTTTTTAAGTAACTAGCAATTTGTTACTTTTTAGATGGCAACATCTGCCACCCTTATCTTTTCTCCTCTTGTTACCTATCCTCTCTAATTTTTGCTGGTGGTGCGGGCATGTTACATGTTTGTGTGTGTATCTTAAGTGATCAATGACTGCATCAAATTATAGTCTCAATGTAGTGTCCACATGTCTATAAAAACTAATTTCAATGCTGGCATTACAAAAAAGGAAGGATAGACATACGATGGAATATCGTAATGTAGCTGCAATTTGTATATTGCACATAGGTATATGGTACTTCTATTACTTATTCGATGAGCTTTTATGAGTATATAATTTTTCTATTGGAATGTAGTTTTATTGTCACTCACCACACTAGGTTTTTACTTGCTATTAGACCAGCTTCTGTTAAATATATTAGTTTCTCATGAAATGTAAATATATGGATTGCAGGTGTTTCATCTATTGATTGGCTCTTCTAATTGGGGTTAGTTGTATTTACCTTTAATGCTCAAGTCTCTTTTAAATGTCAAGTGGTCAGCACGTTGCACACTATATTTTAGGCCCCGGTTACTGAGTTTTTATGATTTCCTATTTTTAATGGTTAGACTGAGCCTTTTATTATTGCATATTTTGCAATAATATGAGGCCATCCTGAAGAAATGGCTGTGTTCGCAACTCTGCCATTTCTTCAGAACGTTTTTTAGTTTATACCTATCATCCCTTGCATTCATTTGTCCCAACTCATCAAAATTGGGTTAGGATCCTCTTCAGTTCTCGAAAAAAATGGGGGGGATCCATTTGGAGGGAGATAGACACAATAAAGTTTGATTTTTTTTAATGATAGTGAGACCCACTTAATGGTGGGACTGGGACCTACCATCTACTTTTGTGTCTATCTCTCTCCAAATAGAGATCTCTATTTCTCGTGACAAATGAAGAGGATCTCTACTCATCAACGCTAAAGTTTTGTTTTACAAAAGTACTTTGATAGTTGGACCTGATTTTACTAAGTCTCTTCCTGATTTTCCACCTTCATTCTGTTCCATTTTCTTTTGCATTAGTATCTTGTAAGAAATGGCTAGAGATCTCAGATTTCTCTGCCAGATATCATCATGTCTTATACTTGCATAAGTTTTGAGAGGTGCATCGTATATGGTTGATAACTCACATAATTGAAATCATGTTATTTCATATTAATTATATATTCTTTAAGTGATATAATTGCACTTGTATTAGTTAATCTCATCCCGCCAACTTGTGATGTGGAAAATATCCTGGGAACTAACCCATCTCTTCCTTGTGTAAACTTTGCATTTTGGTGTTATGGACGCAATGACCAGTGCTACCATTTCCTTCTTCCATACATGCTTATTTGCACTCCCTCCCTCACACTTGCCATTATCACCACTACCTAAACCATTGGCTTTCAAACCCATCATCCTCACCCCATTCATTAATATTTTTGTGTCACTCTTAGAATTTGGGTTGGGCCTAACTCAACCCTTACAAAACCAGCTTGTAAGGTGATTATGTCTCTCATTTATAAACTCATTTTCAGGTCAGATCTCATCAAATGTGGGACTCCTAACACACTTTTCACATCTAGAGCATGACTTGAGTGGCCCAATAACAGATGACCAACCATATCTTAGATAGGCTCTGATGTCACCTTAGAATTTGAGTTGGACCTAACTCAACTCTTACAAAACTGATTTGAAAAATACTTGGTGGTATTTATTAGGAAATATGAGAAAAGTCTCCCTTGAGTACAACTACAAACTTGCATAACAATTAGAGTATGAACTTCCCTACACCTATAGGCTCCAATTGTTTCTCTCACAAATGACAAGTTTGATCTCCCTCCCAATCTATTCTCTTATTTATAGGCCACAGGCTTTGTTTCTTCTATTTATCCCAGCCAAACTAAGCAACTAACTAGGAAACACCTAGCATATCTCTTTCTCATGTTTTTTCGTCATAGTCCTAAACTTGGTAAGTCTGACGTTCTTTTGGCAATCTGATGCTTCTATGTCAGATATCATGTGTAGCTTGCCTGCTTATCAAATTCGTTTATGTAGAAACGATGATCTTTAATAACTACTTGATACAAATATCGTCCAATGTGTGAATTTGTGAAATGGTTCAATTTTAGTTACTCACAAAATACATCAGCAATAAACATTACCCATCCTCCTTGTTTTCTCTTAATTTCATCTTAACTGTTCAATTTCAAATTTCAGGTTACTCCATTTATTTGGCATTGATACTTCTTGCTGCTTGCAAGGGATGGACATATTGGTCACACTCTTGTGGTTTTATCTTTATGGGTATGCCTCTGTTCAGTATTAACTAGACACCGGTGATAAGCTTTTATTGGTGGTTAAAATATTTAAACTGTTGAAAATTGTTTTGCAGCACTCCCCAAAGTACTTTTTTTTGCAGCATTTCTTCTTCTCTTATCCTTCTGGTATGTAACTTTTACTTGTCGTTACGATATTTATTTAACTTTTACTGACCCGCAGTGTTTGCTACCAAAAATTTACTTATAGCAAGTACTAACAGTCACTCTTCAGCCTTGAGAAATCTCTGCTGCCATCTCTTGCTTATTTATTTGTCTGCTCTTCACTTTTGATTCATTTCCCTTCTTACAACTGTAGTGGTGAATTGTTGTTTACTGTATGCCAGCAAAACTTGATTCAAGCTGCTTTATTATTAGTATATATATATTCCAAACAAGCGGGGGGGTTGGGTAGCTCAACTGGTTTGAGCCAAGGGTTAAGGAGTTGGAGGCTCTGGGTTCAAACCCGGACGAATAAGTAAATATTATCTAACAATTAATTACTAACATTTGTCATTCAAAAGAATATATATGTGCATGACTTTTTTGAAAATGACATGTGCATATTATAAATATGCACACTGACAGTTAGGTTTGGTTTTCTGAGTTGTCAAGAAAACAAACATTGTTTTGTTTTGGCATTTTGAGACTTTGGGATAGTATTGTGATCTAATTCAATTTGCAGGACTCTTGAATGGTCGAACTGGACTCTTGAATCAGATCATTTGAAATAAACTTGATTTAACGAATAAGATGACATGTATATTTTCTAAAGTAGAAATTGTTATTTAGATTCCCATTAAATAAATATCATGGAAGCAAATTTTTTTAATTACGTATTATTACATTGATTGGTGTTGCAAAATAAAAACACCATATTAAATTTTTAATTTTTATTATTTCCCTTTCTCTTTACAAGGTCTTGTTAGGATAATGATCTTTAGCTACAGAGTTAATCACAACCAGAGAATGACCGAATGACATTAATGATACTAAAACTTTATTATATATTTTGGTGGGCGCATAGGTGTGGTCTTGATATTGATTTTTTAAAACGAAAATGAAAAGGATTGGTTGATGAAAACAAATTTAGGATTTTGTAGCAATGATTGAAACATTAGAGGAGAGCAAACTTTTATGTAAAAGTTTAAAATTGTGAAAATTCAAGACGATCAAGGAGCTGTATTTTGGTGATGTGGGTATGTCTGTTGGAAGCTTGGTCCCCATTTCACCCCACTGTTGCATGTATACTTGACCATCTAACTCTACAGATCATCCACTCGCGTTAACATGATAATGGAGTGCTTTATTGAATGAGAATTGAGCAGCACCTATAATTTTGTATATCTAATATAATTTTAGGCTATTGTATTGCTAAATACTAACTACTTTCTATGTTGCACTTGGGTCCCTTTTCCAGGGTTGACCTATGCCATCAGCCAGACGATGACGATGACTATGAAGGAAGTTTCTCTGAGGAACCTTTGCTGGGAAAGACTTCAAATGAGTTGATTTTAACGAACAGGGATAGACATAGAAAGTGTTTTCCTATTCGTTTTTCTCGTCTTGGATATCGTCAAAAGATTGTGACTTTGGTATGAGAAACAAAAAGTGTTTATTCTCATGTAGCTCTTATTTTTGTCTTATCACTCTATCCTTAATTTTTACAGTCATATATAAATTTCACAAGTATTTCCTTCAAATATAATGACTTGGATATGATTCACTAGGTTATGTTGCTACTTTTCATCACCATTGTGGCATTTGCTGTAATAATCTGGATTGGGCTAGGAAAGAATCCCATTGACTCTGAAGTGGCAGCTCGGGTATGGACACTGTAACTTGATTTTGTTTTGTATAATCCATAATGCATAAAAAATAAAAAATAAAAGACTTAGATCTAAATGACTTGCTGGGATTTTAGTTTATGATATAATGCAATGGCATTGATTGACTCATGTAGTCATACTCATCTAATGGAAAAAGTTCTGATAGTGGTTGTTATTTTTGTGATCTATGATGCCATGCACCACTATGACTTTCTTGGTAGTGGTTGTTAATTCTCCTTATTCTATATCCTAACGGGGCCTAATACAATTCATCAAAACCAACTTGTAAGGAGACAAAGAACTTAGTCCAATAACAGAAATAGGATAGTCTCTAATACCATCTTAGAATTTGGCTTAGGGTTTAACTCAATCCCACAAAACCAATTTGTAAGGTGAAGACTGTCCAAGCCTCTTATAAGCATTGCTTAGGCCATATCTCTAGTCGATGGGGGACTTCAACATGTTTGTATTTGATTGGGCCAAAATATTTTTGTGAATATTTTCTGCAAAAAGTGTTTTGAGGATAGAAGGATCTCCTTAAAATGAAATAAGAAAAATAGAAAATAAACAGGAGATATCAAAGGATCAATGAGACATAGTTACCCGATCTCCTAAACATCTGCCAGAGAAACCTTTGTAAAATGGCTATCTACCCTGTGTAACTGACACTTGTTTCTTTCAAAAGTCTACCTGACTTTAAATAGAAATGTTGGGCGGATCTTCTAACTTTCTTATCGAAAAAGAGTAGGAAGAACTATGGTATATGTTGTTTGGATGAGGATGGATTTATATGATAAGCTTAGATGCCATAGTTCTAATGAACCGTGGATGTTTTCTCAGTCTTTGAACAATCCTTTCAATCATGTTTTGGTGACTAAAGATCTCATGCAGGTGTACTTGGATATTTCTGCTATTGGAATGCTTTTCTTAGGTGGTGCACTAGCATGTTATGGTAAGCAACTACTATTCTAGTTGTTTTCCATTTTAAGTTAAGTAGGTTTAAAGTTGTTTATCTTCTCTTGCTTGAAGGGATGTACTAATTTGTATATCTTTGTGTAAAATGCATCAGCATCAATCAATTTATGAACCTGCATTTATTTGGCTGTTTATCTAGAAGGAACGGTTATTGTTAAATCAGATTATTTTTATTTTTTTATATTCTACATAACACATGTACTTCATGTCTTCTACCATTTGTGTGATAAGAGCACTCAAACTCTGCTGTTATAATTTGATTATCTTCTTGTTTATCAAAACAAAAATATGACAGTTGTAGTGAAAAAAAAGCTTGCTTATGGCAGGATACACTGAGCTAGTACTCTGTTCTTAACAAAAGAAATGTTTACTCTCTATAATAATTAATATTAATAATAATAATCATTTTAGGGTAATGTTGGGTGAGCAACAAGGTGATACCAACCAAATTCAAACATAATATGATAACATAAGCCCTATTTTTCTGGAAAGTCAATCATAAATAAAATCGTAGAATACCAATATTACCTCGGTCCGAGTGGAACTGGATTCTGATCCTTAAACAAGGTCTCAGGTTTGAGCCTTAGTGATGGAAAAGAACTTGGTTGGGAAGGAAGACTCTCCTAAAGGTGGTCCAGCCATGTTCCCTGGCGGAGATTGGTTATCGGCAAAGTTTGTAGATACTTCACGCCAATAACATAATTAGCAAAAAGAATAAAATGATAGAGTTAACTTGTGCTTATGGTTTTCATTTCTTTTTCTACATTAGTATTATTGAAGGAAATTTCTATTTGCAAGAAAGCATTGGATGGATTTATAATTTTTAAAAATCCAAGTCAATAATTTGTATTGTTGAAATGTTAATGACTATTGAGTACTGAGTCGTGAGATGCCTGTTTTGTGGACATAGTTTCTCATTGTAATTTTTGTATATGTTCCTTTGTAGGAATCCTATTATGCTTGAAGATGAGCAAAGTGAGAGCTGAGAAACCTTCATCTGAAATGGGAAAGGTACTAAATTTCTGTTTCCTCTGGAGCATTAGATAACACATAGCTTTTGTGGGTTGAGCTTATTTGTTTTCTAGGTCATGTGACCTGCTTGCTGCTGGATGCCCGCTCATGGCTTCTTGCATGTTATCTACATTTTTCTATACTTAAAATGCTTATTTTAGATAAATGCAGTGTATAGAAACAGTGATGAAGGATTGTGCTGGTGTGCATGATAATTTTATAGATTATTGAAAGCATTCCATTTTATCAGGTTGCAGGTTTAACAATAGTCTCTGTACTATGCTTCACTTCAAGTTCCTGCATAGAACTTTTCACGGACATTCCTGTAAGTATAAGTTAAATGTTTGCAAGAGTTTTTTATCCTTGATAAAAGTACTAAAATTTCCTGAACTAGCCTTCACGCTATTATTTTATTATTGCAGATGATGTTTCACTGGCATCAGCAGCGTATGAATGATGTTTATGCCTCTCTTCTGCTGATTTTGTATTTTTTTGTGGGTACGTGCTGTTAATAAGATAGTTATCGCCTCATACTTCAGTTGATGGAATCTTGTTTCTTTCCTTTTACGGAAGTAATGACAGTCTTTGAAAACATTGTACCTGGCCTGCTGCCTATAATACTTCGTTTATGTTTTCCATTCAATTGTTGATTGATTGCTTTTTGAAATGGTTTCTTCTCCTCTAATTCTGAACCCGACACTTTTTCCAGGTTCGTCAATACCTTCAGCAGTGGTACTGTGGGTAATGAGAGAATTACCGCCAGCAGAAGCTGCTGATGTAGTAGAAGAATCAAGTACAATCGCTTTTGTTGCTAATAGTTCAGTTGCTGCTCATCATCCTCAGCGCTGGACTACAGCTACAAGCATGCAGAATCAGGTCCCTATAGCACACATCTTGTCTTTGATTAAATTATCTTTGCTGTATTCAGTTGATTCTGAAATCTTTTTCCTTATCCTTGTCCTTCATCAGTAGAAAAATAATTTTTTACATGGATTGCTCTTGACGGTTGAGGCTTTAAGATTCAAATTCATATTGTTTCTGACGAGTGTCATCACACAAGTCACAAGGTGAAGTTGAATGTTGATCGAGCATATACAGAAATAGTACATCTATGCAAAATATTATAATAGTCAATAATTTTCTTAAAATAACTGTTTAGTGAACTGGCTAGCACGGTACATTTTTTATTGTGTATTAGTTTCCTTCATCTTACAATATTTATGCTTTTGTCCTACCTCAATAGTTTTTAATCATGCATTTCTTTTCTTGTGTTTTGTTGTCATGTTTTGTGGCTTTGTTGCACATTAACCTAATTGTATAGTGACATAACCGCTGTCATTTTTGCAGACGTCAAGAGCTAGTCCTATATAATCTTTCCATGTAAATCTTCTTGTTCCGCTGGAATTTGGGCACAGCATATTGGAGTTTCTTCGGAACATTTAGAGCAAAGATGAGAGAAAATGATGATGGTGGATGCAAGTACTAAAAGGCCTTATGATTTCCAATCCTAATGTACTTGTGTTTTAAATCTAACTAACTGTATATAGCAGCGATTTGATATATGAAATTTCTTTTCGTGCTATACAAGTTTTGGGATGCAATGTTGGTTTGGAATCTCTAGGTTCAAATAACACTTGCCTGATGTGAATATAAATGTTGCCAAGCGAGCATGTTATTCCAACCTGCTTGCAAACTAAATCAATATCACAGTTTTGACAAGGATCTTTTCACTAGCTTTCTACCCTTATGGTAATGGTATGACTTGCCTTATATTTTAAAAAATAAATAAAAATCAAATCGGATACAATATCTCAAATCAAGGGTCTTTTTGTAATAGATTTTTAAAAAAAAATACATTCAATAATCGGAAGTATGAACTATTTTGTTTGTTTGCCATGATAACATTAATTTTTTAAAAGTATACATATTTAATGATTTTCCATAAAATGTATTCAAAACATATTCTCATTTTAAGCGGTTTTTATATTATTATTTTTTTTTTGTAGATTT
>Ga0315915_1005934_pt1 | contig 15088 bp, 14 predicted proteins | sample MpolbnodulesMG_FD_207738 | JGI IMG/M metagenome (GOLD analysis project Ga0315915, IMG submission 207738) | Medicago polymorpha root nodule microbial communities from Los Angeles, California, United States - branched nodules | ecosystem: Host-associated > Plants > Roots > Nodule | place: USA... | reverse complement strand
GATGACATTATACTTGCTGGAGATTCTTTGACTGAGTTTGATCATATCAAATCCATCTTACACAATTCATTCAAAATTAAGAATCTTGGCCAACTCAAATATTTTCTGGGTCTTGAGGTTGCTCATTCCAAACATGGTATTTCCTTATGCCAGAGAAAATATTGTTTGGATTTATTATCTGATTCAGGTTCCATCAACTATAAACCTGTTTCAACACCCTCTGATCCATCCATTAAGCTTCATAATGATTCTTCCCTTCCTTATGATGACATTCCATCTTACAGAAGATTGGTTGGCAGATTACTTTACCTCAATACTACAAGACCTGATATCACCTTTATTACACAACAACTCAGTCAATTTCTCTCTAAACCTACTCAAACTCATCATCAAGCTGCTTTAAGGGTTCTCAGATATCTGAAGGGATGTCCTGGCAAAGGTCTTCATTTTCCCAGAAGCTCTTCTCTACACTTGCAAGGCTTCTCTGATGCTGATTGGGCAGGGTGTATTGACACTAGAAGATCAATTAGTGGCCAGTGTTTCTCTCTTGGCAACTCCTTGATTTCATGGAGAACAAAGAAGCAAATGACTATATCCAGATCTTCATCTGAGGCAGAGTACAGAGTTTTGGCTTCAGTTGCTTGTGAATTGCAATGGCTTCTTTACTTACTCAGAGACTTACATGTCAAATGCCCTAAACTTCCAGTGTTGTTTTGTGACAATCAAAGTGTTCTCCACATAGCTGCTAATCTTGTATTTCATGAAAGAACCAAGCATTTAGACATTGACTGTCATATAGTAAGAGAGAAGCTTCATGCTGGCATCTTAAAGCTTCTGCCTGTTTCTTCCCACGAACAGTTAGCAGATTTCTTCAGAAAACCTCTCTTGCCTCAACCCTTTGGTCTTTTGTTATCCAAGTTGGGCTTCATAGACATCTATCAACCTCCATCTTGTGAGGGGCTATTACACAACAAGTGTGAAGAAGATGACTTGGAGAGCAAGCAAGATAGATTAGCTTAGTGATTAGAGATTATTAGATGCAATCACTCTATCTTAACTATAGTGTACACTCCATCATCTATAAATAAGCTTGTAAACACTTATCACATTAATGAGAATTTCACTTTTATTCATTTTGTTCTACTTCATAATACCTATTGACCCATATATGTGACTAAAACCTTTGTAATTGTTGTCTTTCGCGCATTTTTTTGCTAAACATATATGGAATATGTCCGGAAGGACCGTTGCGATACAATCAAAAAAGTGTGCTTAAATCGATCAATATTGTAGGTAAGTTTTATAGTTTTAAAATTGTGTTTCCATTCCGTGATACTATTTTCAATTATGAAAGATCTTTAAGTTGATTTGAAAGACGTTCTCAAACTAATGGTTGATGATCTCTGATTTTGTGAAAAATTGTACCACTGATAAAAAATTTACCTCTCAACATAATTTGTTGTAAAGAAACTAAGTTAAATTTTGCGATAGCTATTTCAAAGTTAAATAATGGTTTTAATCGAGGAAAACAATTTTATGTATTCCGGTGTGAAAGGGGTTGCCGCATCTTTCTTCTTTTTTATGAAAAGGGATTACCACATCTGTAGCTAGTGTTCATCTTTCTATTAAATCACCATCTTATATTGATTATATTATTGTTAATGAAATGAGCTAGACTTTCCCATTTCAGAAAGAGAAAAAATATGTCAAATAAACTATTCCTACTTTTTATCCTAAGCTTAGTATTAAAGTTAAATCTCAAAACACATTTAAAGTAAAAATTTATTTTATCAAACATATTAATGTATATAACAAAGAAGGGTGAGATTGCATAATTGAGACTTGAACATAAAACTTTACACTAACTACAAAATAATAATGAGAAAGTCTAACCATCCAGCAATAAGGAGACCTATAAAAAGGATTTACTCAGCTGTTAGATATATTATTATTTTAATTTTAAAATACATAATTGAGATTTTAAGATATAAAATTGTCCTTGGTTGTTCAAGGCCAGATAGATCATATCCACTCTAGACATATCCAATAAAAAAAGTAGAGAGAGATAAAAACTATAAAAATAATTGAAAAGGTAAATAATTATCTTTAAACCCAATACATGATAGAGCATTATAACATCATAAAACCATAATCATGGGGAAAAAAGCTTAATTGCTGTTAAAATAATATTCATCCAAAATCAAATTTATAAACGCCAAGCTAAACACATTAATTGATCCTCCAAATTTCTCAAATATCTAGTGATTCAATAAACAGACTTTCAAAGCATGTACTCAAGCTACAAAAAGGCACACGTATGGTCCTAACAGGAACGACCAATTTATTTTCTTATTTAAACAAAAAATTGCATAGAAGTCACTCAAGTTGGAAATGTATATTCCCTGCATCTGCTGTATGGTGCAATTACTGTATGGACCTTTTAGATTTAGAGAGAGAGACCTCAAGTCGAGCGAACGTCACTAAAGTTGTATACTCAAGTCTTTGTATAAAAAATAACTTTATTTATACAGCTTCAAGAGCCAGTGCACATAATTGAGTATGCAGATTCATATGATTGAAAATATGTATCATATAAATATAATGAAGCAATTCAATAAAATGAAGATGACAAAATGAATTTGTTCCATCTGCACATGGAAAGCATAATTCATCATTATCCTCTCCATATGAAACACCAGAGACATGTTGGTTAACTATATACACATCCTTCCAGAAAGCATGGTTCCTCCTCAGTTGATTATCACGTGAAAAACTGCACACAAAAAACCAGCATAGGACAATCAGAATTACCTTCATTACCAAAAGAAAAATATTTTGAGCCGGTAATTTGAAACTGCATATTAACAAAATCACTCACAATGTGACATACTGATACTCCCACCATGCTGCTACTACCGGAGAAAATCCATACTAAAGTGCACTTAACTGCACTAAGGTAAATACCATTAAAGGCAATAATATAAAAGACTGTTTAGACTAAACCAAGGCATGATTTGATATTACAACACAAGCTTGTATAAGGTTGAATGCTCCTTTAAATATATATTTTTCCCTTTTAAAAATAAGCTTGTTGGCGCCTTGAACGGGAAGAACCACGCTTCACCTTATTTCCCATTGATTACCAATCATAGGCTACGTATAATCTAAGAAGCGCGGTTGAGTGTTTCAAGATCAATTGACTATTTCACATTCACTGAAGCAGCCATACTCCTCAGCTTCTTGGAAATTTCTGAAAATGATGGCCTTTCTACAGGATCAGAGGCCCAAGAACTTTCCATGAGAGATTTCCACTCAGGATCACACCATGTCGGGATTTGTGGACGTAAAGTGTTGTTCACAATTCCTCCTTCAAAACAAAGACAATAGTAAACATTGATATGCAGTATGATCTTCTGACCCGGAAAAGGTTTGAAATTTCAGAATATATGGTCGAATCAATTTAAGGCCTAAAGAGGAAGATAACTCATAACATGCAACAAAACAAACTTCTCTGTGCATTTAGTTTGTTACTTGGTTCTCACCTATTATTGAAGCACAATGCATATCAGCATAAGGTTCATCGCCGGTGAGTAATTCCCACATGACTATCCCGAACGAGTAAACATCAATCTACAGCACAAGCAAGTATTTGTGTAAGAAGATCATCTGAAAAGATGAAAGGGGTATTAGAAACGCAAAGTCAAACAGCTATGCCGATAATACCTTTTCTGACACCATATTGCTTTTCCCGCTAAGAAGTTCAGGTGCCATCCACGGCAAAGTTCCGCGTACCCCTCCTGACACTAGAGTGTGTTGTTTAACCTTTGATAGACCCAAATCACCAATCTGAAAAAACACAGACATTGTCTAAATCTCTTCTAGCAGGTTGCTGTGTATGTGTGTGTACCTCCATATGAAATTTGTCTATTTAGAGTAGATAATGAATTGTTTTATTGCAATGCTTGTGAGTACCTTGCAGACAGGCCTTTGTGGATCTCTCATATTTACCAATAGATTCTCGCATTTCAAATCAAAATGAACAATGTTCTTTCCATGCAAATACTCCATCCCAAATGCAGAATCCATGGCTATAATGAGCCTCTTCCGTCGATCTATCGTTCTGTTAAATTCGTCAAAGAAAAACAACATAAATAATATATCACCAGTCCATAAAATTCTCAGAGGGCTTGAAAATATTTTCAAGTATGGATGAAATGTAAACTCATGCCTGAGTCACATTACCTGTCCTTCTTATGCAAGAACTGTTTCAAAGATCCATTAACCATGAATTCTGTCACTGTTGCTAAAGAGCCATCAGGGCCATCACGAACAATACCATAGAAAGAGACAACATTTGGATGATGCAATGAACTAAGCATCAATGCCTCCTTCCAGAAATCGGCAATCTAGGACAACAACCAAAATGAAGTCACTACAGAGTTGGGGATCCACTGAATGTTTTAATATAGACAAAACTACTTGCAAGTATTTTTACTTGTTTTATCATTTCCCTATTTTTAATATACTTAAAATGGGGAAATTCAGATTGTTTTTTTCATCCAACACAAATTGAGTGCATTTCTATATAGAACAAAATATTAAGCATTCTAATATCACCAATCAACAGTTACTTAAACAATATGAAAAGCTATTAGATACTAATATTACCAATCTTGCTCTTTCGGATGGTCTTCCAGCAAAACAGCTAGCTTTTATTCTCTTAATGGCGACATCAGAACCTTTCCACTTCCCATGATAAACAGCTCCATAAGTTCCAGAACCTAGCTCACGGATCTCCTCCAAATCATCATTTTTAATCGTCTGAAAAAATAGCAGCCAACCATCAAAACTGAGTCATGTGGGATAAGAAAGACCATAAAAGACCTCAAACAAAAAAGTGATATGAACATAATGGTTATGAGGAAGATGGGATGAAAACCTGCAATCCCCTGGCAATTGCTTCTGCCTCAGCCTTCGTAGGCTCGATTTTAGAAGTATCAACACGGTCATTTTCAGAGTCCAATTCTAAATCACCATGAACATTCTACATAACAAATAAACACAAATAACATATAAACCAATGTGACACACCACACTTCTCGGGGAAAAAAATAACCACATTTTACTTTTGAAAGGAGAAAACAAAATCACTTCCTCACCACTGGTTCAACTTCATTTGCCTTTTCTTCTTTGGTATTCGAATTGTCCATCTGACAATTGGCATTCTCTTTACCTGTAGGTTTCACCTCGTCGTGGCATTCTAACGCAGCCTTTTTAACAGAAGCAATCAACTCAGGCAAGATATTAAATTGATCAACTAAACCTTTAGAATCTTCAGGAGCAGAACAATCCTTATCAGCCACTTTCTCGCCATGTTCACACCCTGATGCAGGTTTCGAAAATGAATTATCCCATTCAACCACAGAAGCAGCGGTGCTGGATACATTTTCAACAATTTGACTTTGTTCTGGAAAAGATATACTTTGCACATTAGATTTTTCAACTGTATCCTCTTTTTTTGCTTCTTGTCTTTCTCCAAGCAACCCTATAGATTGCAAACTAATCCCTTCAGTCAAATGAGCATCATTTTTTAAAACCCCGTTATTGTGAACCATATGAAATGAAGATTTTTGCAGCTGCACAGGTTCCAAGTAGGTACTAGCGTTTACATCCTGTGGAGGATGGATGGCATCTACAATAATCGGGTGTGGGTTTTCCTGATCAATAGCCATTGGATTCAACTTTGGAGCATTTGCGTGAGGGTATTCTGGGGTGGCTGACCCATCATGACCTGAAAATTTCTGTGACGAATCAACCCAAAGACTTTGACTATCTGGTCCAACGAAAAATCCTGGACTGCCCTCTCCCCTGATTATTCCAGCATTTATCACACCATCAACCGGCTGAGGTAGCGTAATTGCCTCATGCGGTGGTCCAATATGAACCGGAGTCGGCCCGTTTCTCCAGAGAGTATAACCAGGTGCTTGTCCACGAGGCATGGCATAGTTATTATCTACTCCATAAGGAGAAGGTGGATTTCCATACTGCACACTGGATTCTTCCAGTGGAGGAATTTTTAGATGTGGTATAGCAGCCATGGTTTGGTCAGGGAACAGTTCAACCCCCAATTCAGGTCCAACTGGTTGATGAACATGATTGGAAGGAAGAGCATGTCCATCAATCATACTACCATGTCTGGGAGAGAAACTAATGATAGGAACATCGCCAACATAATGATCACCCACTCTTGCAGAATTCTGATGCTGCAAACCACATCCTCTCTCATGATTCCGAGTATCATTGGGATACATAGGAGGTTGTAACTTGGCATCAGCATTCACTATGAGAGCATCCCTGCTTGAAGGACATTCTGGACATGGAATGGCAACAGATGGAAGCATATTAGGATGCTCCAAATGTGGTTGAGGCCTCTGAAAATTCATACGACAGTGCTCGCAAATATTATTCCCATCAAGAGCATGGGAACCATGAAGAACGTTGCCTGGAAAACCAGACTTATCACCACCATGTGCTGGTCCAGTCGGCAACCAAACAACATTTTCCGGATACTGCGGTTGATTATCATACACAGGATGGTGGTTTACGTGATGTCGAGCATACTCATCCGACACTCTATCAATTCCCTTATCTGGCATCTCAGGAAAGGGCATTCGGTACCTTGCACCAGAAGGTGAAGACGGATACTCAACCAATGATGTTCTAGAATCATGGTGACACTGACCATGATGCCTAGGAGAGTAATAACCAGAATTCCACGGAGCATCGATTTCATTATACCTCTGTCCCATAGGTTGCTGATGCTGAATAGGCATATGATGCAAACCATATTGTGACATAGCTAGCTCCCCACTTCTCTGACTAAGAATCCCATTTTCCATACCAACCGGACTAATATACTGATCACCCACATGGATATCCTCAACAGTACCAATCAACGGAAACTCCATTTGTTGCAACCTCCTTAACTCAGAAGCATCATTCAAACTATTCAATGCATCCACATACCTCCTCTCGGGATCATCCCCATCAATAAAATGTGCCGAACCATCTTGCTCGGATTGCGAAAACAAGAAAATCCTAAGCCTAGTGAACCCATCTCCAGAACCCAACTTATCGTACTCTTCCATCATATTAACCACATCATCATCATTAACAACAGAAACAAGTGCATCAAGATCTTCATCAGGTTGTTGATACTTCAACACAGCCACACCTTCATACAACTCCCTCATTTTCCCCATCAACTCCTCAAAACTGATATCCCTCGAAACACTCACAATTCGTGTCTCACCACCTACGTAACGTAACTTCCCATCTTGTGGACGTGGCATTATGCTACCTAGAAAGCTACACAAAAATTTAACACGCCGGCCATCATCGTTCGAACCGGAACCCGAACCGGTGGTGGCCGGTGATCTAATGGCTGTGGGACTATCCATCATCATAAAGTGTTGTTGTCTATGATCAGTAACAGTATTCTCACACTCGCTCAAACATTGAAACCTTTTATTACACATCACATCATACACAGCACTCAAATGTTTTCACACAGATCTCCAACACAATCCACACACACACAGTGTTTTTTCTTTGTAAGTTTATGATTTCAAATTACGTTAACATCATAAAACAAAAACAAAAAAACACGTTTCCAAGATTAACCACAAACCAATAATAATAATAATAATTATATTAATAGTAAATAGGAACAAAAAGAAGCTTCTATGAGAAACAGATCCAAATTTTGAGGGAACAACTAGTGATACCTGATAAAGGGAATATGAAATGACCCAGATATCAAAATTTGAAATTTATTAGTGGAAAAATGACCCAATGAAAAAATATTTGATGGGTTTGTTCTATCCCAAAGAGACACTTATTATTAGTTATTTGAGATTGTGGAAGTGGGTGTTATTGTGGAGAGTACTTTGAGCTGAAAAAAGGAAAATGAAAGAGGTTGAAGGTGGAATTTTAACATGGATGATTGAATTGAATAGGAAGAAGAAGAAGATGGTGACGATGATGAAGAAGAAGCAGCACCATGGGAGAAGAGAGGAAGAAGTGGGGTTGTGACGATGGATGTGTATGGATGGTTCCAAGATGCTATGTCAAGTTGCCATGTAGAGTCACACGTGGCACGTTCTTGTAACAGCATTTTTTTCGTATATTATATTATCTTCCCCGCATATGCCATTTTTATTATTGATTCTCGAAAGTTTAAGTGAGTTTGACTCCGGATCATTAATTAAAGAAATTTTTATATTGTTAACAAAAATTAAATGCTTCTATTAATCAACCTTTTATACATTTTTCGATTATTATTATAAACAAAAATTAATATTTCAGATTCATTTATTAAATGATGTATGTGATTTATAATAAAAAATATATACATTATTTAATAAATTAATTAAAAATATTAATTTTTTCTTATAATAATGATGGTAAGGTATAAGGTGTACTATTAATAAGTCATTATATTGACAGCGGCGACAATGTTTTCATTTATTTTTTAATGTTGTAATTCAATCTGAGGAATCCGTAACTAAATTGTCTTCGGTAATAGATTCTCCCCGACATAAATTGTGTTGGTAAATAGTATATTAGATTCATGTTCTTGATTTGATGATGTTAGTGTGAATTGACAAGTTATGCCACTGGCATCGTTCATTAATTTAACTCTATCACTCTCGTTTTAATTTTATGTAATGTAATAAGTGCACGCTTGGATTAGATCAATCATCATTTTCAAACTCTTAATCTAACATGAGTTGATCCTACTAGATATAGCAATCTACTCCATCTGTTCCAATAAATGAGTGATTATACGAATCTTATAAGAAAAATTTCATTAACTGTTAAATGTATGAGAAGTATATAGGAGAATATTATGACTAAATAACTTTGTTCATTACATTCCCTCAAAAAAATAACTTAGTTCATTACCTAATTATTAACTAAAAATCACATTAACGCTAACTAGATTTAACATTGTATTGACCACTGATATTAATTTGGTAAACCAGGAGTAGTATATTTACAACTAATTAATGCTCAAAATATACCATTAACATTAACCGAAAATGTACAAGTCATTAAGCATTATCTTTTTCCTAAAAAAAAAAAAATCAAACATTACTTTTTTAGCGGATTGTAAGAAATATACTCTAGACTGTAGTATCAAAATAACTCAATAATCACTTAATGAACTGAATTGATCAATTATTCAGAAGTCGTTAACAATGTACATTTTTTTTGTTTGACAAGTATACATTTTAGTAGGTGGAAGAGATGGAAATTAATTCTAGAAAGAAAAAAAAAATGATAACTCATTAACCAGATAATGAACTGAACTAACAAAAGTATATAATCTATACGGCACTAAACATGTACTTTTTTTTCTTCTAAAATAACCATGTACTTTTTGTGGATATAAAAATAATAACTATCAAACTAAATTAAGCAAATATTTACTCCCTCCGGTCTCAAATGTAAGAAACAAAAAAAAAATGCACACATATTAAGAAAGTGGATTGACCACATTCAAGTCATTATAAAAAGTGATATTTTTCTAATTTTACCCTTGTCTTGGAGTAATAAAGACATTAATGAGGTGTGTTTAATGAGGGTAAACTTGGAATTGTTGCATTTAATAGGTTCATTTTACTATATTTTTTCGAGACCACCAATTTTATTTTTTTGTTTCTTACATTTGAGACCGGAGGGAGTACCAATTTACTAATCATTTGGCATTATGTGAACAGGACCATACGGTATCACTATGGTTTTGCTATGTGACAAAATGGCACGAACGTTTTTTATCTTCTTCTTTACATATAACCGAAAAACAACCTTGAAAATCAATATGGCATCAAAATATAAACCTTTGCATCCACAAGGCATGAATGTATTCTTTGTAAATCATAAAGACCATATAATCGCAGTTGAAAGTTTTGAGTCCAACTGTCCAAGCATTCTCCTTTGCTATGCCAACGCCTGAGCCATCACAGAACGATTAGAGAGCTGTTGTTCATAAAGGCCACGGAATATCTTGTATTTGGCATCATGGTACTTTTTCACTTTTGGATCATTAGATGGATGAATAACCTGCAACAATCCATGCACCTTATTAGTCGTTCAGGGAAAACTGGGAGTAGAAGAGTTTCATTTCATGAACTGAAACACCTAACTTGTAGAGAAAGCATTTAAAGGAAGCCGATAGAGTGCAAAATGTCGATAGTGCACGGGCAATTGAGTTTAGTAGCTCGGAACTCACCTAATCATCTATAGACGGTTAATAAGTTAAGACACGTACAAGATGATTAATTGATGCAGCCTCTCAAGCTTGCACTGTCTGGTGGCGCATTTACAAGACTATGGACTATGGAGTATAACAAATCATATGTTATTTTAACTAGTAACTAGGAAGTATCACATCCCAAACTATTTTATGGACATGCTTCACAAAACAATGCAAATTGGTAATAGTTTCACAATGAATTTGACCAAAAATGTGCAGAGTCTGTAAAAATTGGTTGTTTCTTAATTTCTTTACCCCTATATGAACTGATACTACGTTATTTAGGCCGATTTACTACATATTTTAGATCCTGCTAGTTTAATAGTTCCAACTTCATTCTCACTTTACTGCAAATGTTGATGAAACGGCATTAAGAACTATTTGAAAACCCCATCCTAACTTGTAACTTTATGCCATTACTGGTAAGAGTAACTTTATGGGAATGGCCTTAATTTTTAATCATAAAATAATTTCTTTTAATATGAAGTATAAATAAAGATAGAAGGAAAGAAAGGTGTCCACACCTGACCAGCTGCATTCAGGGCTTTCATGGCCTCTCTAAGGCTATTATATTTCTTTGTAGCGACAGCACCCAAAATAGCAGCGCCCAAGAGCACAGATTCACTTTCCCTTGGAAGAATTATAGGGCAGCCTGGGAAAATTGTAAATGTGATTCCTTATTTTCAAAAAGCTGATCACACACAATATCATACTCTTTCTTTTTTAAACAATCAGACTAATAAAAAGCATCACATAGACTTGTTTGACCGTCCACTGTGATTCCTCGTCATTTGGATGCATAGGAAGTTACAGCGATTTTTATTGATGAATTAAAACAAAATAGATTAAGATGGAATCCAAATCATGGAACAATTTCAAGCTATATTTTGCAGGGAACCAAGTTCTCAAATACTTGTGCCATGTATAAAGTCTGAAATGCTAACAAGGATGTTCAATTTTTTTCTTGACTTTAGGTTTTTTAACCTTGAGCTGTGGATTGGTTCGTAAAATACACGGAAGAATGAAATATTATTTATTTATAGGTTGACTATCTTGGGTCTGTTATGCAAACATGACAGAAACAAAGAGATGTAAACCATCGGATTCAAGCAAGGTTGATGAACTGAAGGAGCCCCTTGGGGGTTTTATGTGATAAAGGGAAAGTTTTATCTTACAACTGTAAGCGATGTTGTATGGGACGAAGCGTTGGGCGGAAAAATGTCATCATGAGAGAAGAATCAGTGTAGCAAAGAAGAGAATGCTACGTTGAATGTGCGGAGATACTAGGCGAGATAAGATTAGGAATGATAGCATTAGAGTTAGAGTGGGAATAGCACCTATTGTAGAAAAGATGATTGAATCTCGTCTTAGGTGGTTTGGGAATGTGTGGGGTAGACCTGGAGATTCTGTAGTAAGGAAAGTAGATTTGACGGAGGATAACCCAATTTCCAAAGGCAAAGGACAACGGAAAAACTATAGAAAAATCCATCAAGACCTTGTAGTCTATGGTTTGTTAAAGATATGATAGGGCGTGATGGTATTGTTTGATACATGTAGCAAACCCCACCTAGTGGGTTGAGGCTTGGTTGTTGACTATCAAACCAAACTAGACAGGACTGATCCCATGCAACCCTATATAACGCATACTAGCATAATTTTGTTAATATTTTAAAACTGATTTGTACACCATGACATTCTATACACTGAACTGTGCATGCATATACACTTGCTCGCTGCCCCCACCCCTCCTCAATACATACCAATAATATCAGCATGTTCCTGAATGTAGATAGGGTTCTTTGATAGGCCTCCACATGCAAGTAATGTGTTGATCTGTGAGCAAAGAAAAATTATAATGATATCAAAACCCATCAACGCTGCATCAACAGCCAAGGGTAATGACTTGGCAACATAACAAGAATATACAGCAATTATAAAAGTAACTTTGGGGGCTTTAATTAGCACATCCTCACCTTCATAGTAAGGAACATTTCAGTGGATGTAAACGTGAAATGGATGTTAAAAAATAGCCAACCCGAAGAACTGGTAATAATCTTAAATATGTGTAATGGATGTTAAAAAATAGCCAACCCAAAGAACTGATAATAATCTCAAATATGTGTCATGGCATTGTGCATCCTTACTTTGTGACCATGGGCATTACAATGCTCTACAATGTGACGTGTTCCATATGCAATGCCCTGCACAGTTGCTAGGTATAGAAGAGCCAATTGTTGATCACTTGTGTCAAGTGTCAAACCATAGATAACTCCTTTTGATTTTGGGTCTGCAATGGGAGACCTGGACCAACATATATAGCAGCATATTATTCACAAGCAAATATTGCATAAAACAGAGGAAAGATGTTGATTGCCAAATTACCTGTTCCCATGAAAGTCAGGAAGAACATGTAAATCTTCAGTCAGGGCACCTATAAAGGATTGGTTCTGCTCAGTCATTATTGTTTCCAAGAGCTTGTTCAGAAGCTCAAACACTGAGATCTCTGAAATATTAAGCATAGAAAATTAACCTTGTCAAAACATTAGTCACAGAGTCGTTAATGTATATTTAGTATATTCCAAATCCAAATGATGGGGAAAAAAAACCTTACTTTGGGAAGCCGCTCTATTTGCAAGGTGTATAGAACCGGCATGGTTTTCAATTATATGATCCAATAATGCACCAGTAGCACTCTGCCCACCTTCAGTAAGCCAATATTCTGGTACCATTGCTGAAAATTCAGATAAACAAAAATGCATCACAACATAGCAGATCCAACATAAACAATTATGAATATTAAATCCAATAGAGGAGGATGGACACTGAACAGGTTATCAGGTTGAATGTAAACTCCTGTGTCAGATACCTCCTACTTTGTATGCCAATATCAATGATCCATGGAGGATAAACAATAAGTAACCATGCAAAACATGTCCACAAAGACGCCCATATGAATGATATTTGTGATGATGAGGTCAAAAAATTACAAAAGAATCAATGCAAAATGAAACATATTCAGCCCAAATGAATACCTTTCAGATACAAGTTCCAACCATAGCAAGATCTATTAATGAATTATCAACCACAAACAACAACAACAACCAAGCCTTATCCCACTAAGTGGGGTTGGCTATATGGATCCAATTACGCCATAATGTTCTATCATAAACCATATTTTTGTCCAACTCATTAATCTCCAAGTCTTTCCTAATAGTTTCTCTTATAGTTTTTCTAGGTCTTCCTCTGCCTCTAGTGATCTGACTTAAAGTTATTATCGAAAAGGAAAATTACACTTGTCAATTGAAAGTTGAAACTACAATTTTCAACCATCGTGGTACTGACGTCTAAACTGTGTGATTTTCCATGGTAGCTACCCAGAGTAAATAGTACATAGGCTAAAATAACTTCAAATGTCACAAAAGAAGGAAGTACAATGACATCCAGAAATTAGATTTAATTGATAAAATAGTAGTCTACCTGACCAAAACGGCCCCCAAATCCCAGGAATGAACAATTTGCTCCGGGATACAGCCATATGACATGTAGAAGTACCACAGACTAACACCATACGGTTGCAAATTGCTTCCTTGTCATTCTCTGAGGATACATAAGCTCTTCAAGTTAAGAACACTACTGCTTTATCAAATTGACTTACAAGCATAAATACAAGGTAAGTCATGACAACCTTCAGCTTCTGATGGGGGCACACTTTCAATTACCCCCACACCACCAGCATGAGCATCAATCAATGATGTCCCAACAGGAATTCTTGGCACAAGACCCAGTTCCTGAAAATTTCAACCCATTAATAGTAATAACCAGCCGCATAACAGGAATTTGTCCCATCAAAGTGAAACAATCTCCATAAATGGAAAAAAAAGTTGTTCCACTCAAATACATGTTTGATTTTCTAATGAACCTCAAGAAAGCAGCAGTTCAAACTTCAAAATAATGCATAATCTTCATCACAAAATTCTTGCCTTCGCTGCAGTAGGAGTAAGGCCAGAACCCAAAGGATGGCCAGGGAAAGCGACACTTCGCCCTGTTATTATAATTGATTGAGTATCAAGATAAGAATGGGAAGACAGAAATAAATAGCAAAGAATGGAACGCAGCACAGATAAATATAAGCCTGCCCCAAGTTTCGACCAGTCAAGAAATAATCATAACTGGTCATTTTGCTCCATGACATTTGTTTTAAGACATGGACTTTCCATAGGGAGTAAAGAATATTGCTAGACAAGGAACAAAAATTTGATATAAACTGGTCAACAAGGTTGTTTTTTCACACTTTCTATTCCATATCAATAATCGCAAGTTGAAGAAATTCATTTACACATTATAGCATTTACACTTTTTGCAATTCAGTCCCAGTACAAATCACCTACTTAACAGGAAATTTACATTTTATTACAAAAACTCAAATTATTAATATGGCAGTGTGCAGATGCATGCTCGTGTAGGTGTTCCAAAGTTTATCATTAATAATAAATATAAGTAGATGCTGGAGATAAAATATAAAAGCACTCCAATCTACAACTTAAACTCTTGAGATAGTTTGTATCAAAATCTCTATGGACGAAGTAATCTACAGTTTGTCCCCCACCCCCCTCCAAACCCATTGTTCTCATAAAGAAATCGAATTTCTATCCACATCAACTCTTGTGTTACAAACGTTTCAAGTTAAAGAGGCACTTTCATCCGGCACAGACAGCGTGTTGAGAAGTTTATAAATTCATTCAAGTCCCAGCACCTAACAATTAAGCT
>Ga0315915_1005933_pt1 | contig 15090 bp, 20 predicted proteins | sample MpolbnodulesMG_FD_207738 | JGI IMG/M metagenome (GOLD analysis project Ga0315915, IMG submission 207738) | Medicago polymorpha root nodule microbial communities from Los Angeles, California, United States - branched nodules | ecosystem: Host-associated > Plants > Roots > Nodule | place: USA... | reverse complement strand
GAACGACTCTTGGATCGTTTAATAGTGTGAGACATCGACGATTGAACGATACAATTGATATCACAATATTGTTTGGACACGAATGATGTTGTCGAGGGATACGTGATAATATCGATTGATAATTGGAATACGTAACCCTAATCCAAGAATACGTATAAGTGGGTTGATGAAGTTTAATCCCAGCATAATCACTTCCCTGTTAACTCTTATACCTTTTACAATTTTGTAGTTTATTAGTTTATGAAACAAAACCATCGGAAAACCCTAGCTCAAAACGACACCGATTGTTGAACGGCTTGGAATATCGCACCAGTCCCTGAGGTGACGATATATAAATACTTACTTTTGATCGTTGAAAAATACTACAACAGGAGATAGGCGCTGGATTCAAGAATAAAAATGCTTGCTTGGTAGTCAATAATCCATCAATAGAGTGCATCCAAACAAGAGAGTCAGGGAGAGGTGAAGTAGGAAAGTAACAAAAACCAATTGAGAAGCGACATCATGAATAGCATTCAATGCAGAAGGTAAATCCCAAGATCCATTGTGAATCACAGAAACAACAGAACCATGAAATCTATCATGATATCGAGGATCAATATGCAGCAGATCAACCAAAGGCTCACGAATCCAGTTATCTTTCCAAAAATTAATATTTTCTCCAGAACCCACAATAAATATCAAATTTGAAATAATCGTGCAAATATGAGCTTTGATACTTGGCCAAATAGATGATTTTAAGTAACGAGCACGAGGCCTCCCTCCCTTCAGGTATATTTGCTTTAATATATTGAACCACTGTGAATCGTCTGATAACATATGCCAAGCCAAATTCAACATAAGAGATTCATTAATGAAGCGTGTAGGCTTAAGATCAAGTCCACCAGCATCCCATGGTAAACAAAGAGTCTTCCAAGCAACCGTGCAAACCTAGCGCGAATTAATATCCCCACTCCAACCTCATTTTTCTATTATAGAGGTCACATATTTTTCAACCAAGTTAAACCGACCCAGTTTGAAGTAGAAGATGAACGATTAAAAAAGGTTTAATTAAACATAAATGGTCATGCTAACTTGTGCCTTTAGACACATGTTAAGCATCCTAAAAAGAAAAACTTTGTATGGAAAAACATAATATGTCAACTTTTAAGAAGTTGAATGCACAACTTTTGATACATATATTTCTATAATAAGATCCTTAACATCTGCCCTTGAGGGCATACCTTATCATTTTCCAAACATAGGCAAATTTTGTGAACAATCAATGTTGAACCCACAACCTCAAGCATGCATTACCATAACTCAACCATTGAAACTCTCTTTTTGACATTCGTTTTGTTTTAACATTTATTACCGTTTCAATGTTTCAATAATTTTTTATTTTGAAGAAGTCAAATTAGTCCACTAAAATTTGTACTAGAGAGAATCAAACATGTAACTTTGAGAAGAGCACACTCCAAAGTCTCATGCCAACCCTACAAGGTCAACCCAAGTGGGTTTCAATGCTTAAACAGTTAATGCATAGTTTATCTAAACACTTTAATTTGAGTGAGGTTCACATTCAGTTATTATTATATTCGGAAATGATAACTTGACACAAAAAAGACACCACCGTATTTTATTGTTCACTTGTACTCTAATATTTTTTCCCTTCCTCTCAGACTCTCACATACAACATTCCTCTCTCTCCCTTCCTCCACCTCTCTCTCTCTCTCTCTCTCTCTCTCACCGATGAGTCCACCCACCAGTGACCATTCGCCAGTGTCACTCTACTAATCTCATGGGCGATCTCTCTCTTTCTCATTGTTTTCTCGTGCGCGCATTCACTCAGATCTGTTCTTTGACGGTAGATCTATGAGTTTCAATAGGCGGTGGTTGTAGTCGAAGAATACAGAGACGGTGGTTGTAGGACGGAACGGTGGTTGCAGGTTTGAACGATGGTTGATGGAGAGGATGAGGATCAAGGTGCCGAGGACGAAGGTGGTTATGTGAACGGAGGGCTGGTGGTGACGGTGGCAGGGTGGTAAGGAGGATGGTGGTGGCTGATCAGAGAGAGAGAGAGAGAGAGTAACGGTGGTGGTTGATCTGTTACAAAGATAAGAGAGGAATGAATTGACAAAAGTACCCCTCATTTTCATTTAAAATCTCAATTATGCCATTGAACTTTGACAAAAATTACAAAACTACACCTGATGTTATTTTTGTGTCAATATTTTTGTGTTCAGTTATCATTTCTCTATTATACACTACTAAAAAAACAAAAATTAGTGAGGGATATTTAGTGAGGGAAAACGTGAAATCTCTCTCTAATTCTGTCATTAAATTTTGCGACCAAGGAATTTGTGAGGAATTTCATTTTTTCCGTCACTAATTTCCCTGGCAAATTTTGCTTTTTCTAGTAGTGATATTACAGTAGCATATTAAGCAACAAAGGTTCATTTGTAAAAAAAAAAAAAAGCAACAAAGGTTCAATTGATTATTGAATTGCATTATTATTAAATGCGTGCAATTGTATGTGTTTTATTTTGCTGACGTGTATGATATTAAGAATGTATTCATGTAATTATGTAAATGAAAATTAATTGTCTACTTTTTTATGCAATTAAGTATTATGGATTAAATGTTAAGATGATCTATATGATTTCAATTAATTGGGAAGTAATCACAGCATCTTTAATTATGTAAAATTGTATATTATGGGTTTAAGATCATATTTTTGATATTGATGACAATTGATTATATTTAGCACAATAAATTTGATCGTACTGAATATTCGTTATGTTTATGTATGATTAATTAGGATGAAATGTCAAATTATATTTTCTAATTTACCCACAGCAAAGAGAATTAGGAAAATTAACATAATTTGATAGTTTTGTTATTCAGTTATATGAATCTAATTGAATAAGACTTTAACCTAAAATTAAGTTTTATGTCATTAAAGTCATAGTTTGAAACCTCATAAAACATGATATTTGTTTTATAGTCTCAATTTTAATTATAAGCATGTGAGTTTAATTTTTGCGGCTATGCAACCAATGAATTTTTTTATTTTAAATGTGAAATTTTTGAGCTGAGGGGTGAAAACTATAAGCTGTCAATGGAGCTGAGGGTGGATGGACATTGATTATGCTATTTGGAAAGAGAACCACATCCAGTCATCGAAGCTAGCCTTCAGGAAGATGTTGATATTTATGAAATGTTGGAGCGGTTTAACCGTCTCATTGTGATGCTCATAAAGACCAACATCTCTTCTAGTATTTATGGTTGTGTCGATAAAAATGATAATGTGCGAGAATTTCTTAAGGCTATTGATGAACAATTCAAAACATCACATAAGGCACTTGGTAGCACCCTAATTATTAAGTTTTCATCCACGAAGCTTAGCAAATGAGGAACCTAGCAACATAGCTAAAGACCTTTTGAGGTTGACATGTATGATTCTTTCCTTGTGCACTATATTTTGAACTCTCTTCCACTTGAATATGGATCTTTCAAGATTTCTTATATAACGCATAAGGATAAATGATCAATCATTGAACTCCTAACCATGTGTGTTTAAGAAGAAAAAAATTTGACGATGGAAAAAAGTGAGAGTATTTTTTATCTCAACTGAAAGAAAGAACATAAATCAAGCCAAGCAAAAAAGGAGAGGTAAAATACCACCTCAAGGTGGAATTAAGAAATAATTCAAGTGTTTCTTTTGTAAAAATAAGTGGCACATGAAGAAGGATTGCCCCAGGTTTAAAAAAGGCTTGAAAAGATAGGTAAACCAATCTCGCTTGTCTATTTTGATTCTAATATGGTAATGTGTAAGCACATTATTATGAAAGGTGTGCGTAAGCGCATTATGCAAATGAGGGACCTAGCAACATAGCGTAAGACTCTTGAGGTTGACATGTTTGATCATTTCCTTGTGCACTATAATCTGAACTCTATTCCACCTGAATATGGACCTTTCTAGATTTCTTATAAAAACACGTAAGGATAAATGGTTAATCATTGAACTCCAGACCATATGTGTTCAAGAAGAAGAAAAGTTGACAACGGAAAAAAGTGAGAGTATTTTTGTTGCAACCGAAAGAAAGAACATAAATAAAAGCAAGCAAAAGGGGAGAGGCGAAATCCCACCTCAAGGTGGAATTAAGAAATAATTCAAGTGTTTTTTTTGTAAAAAGAAGTGGCACATGAAGAATGATTTCCCCAAGTTGTAAAGTGGCTTGAAAAGAAAGGTAAACCAATCTCACTTGTCTATTATGATTCTAATATAGTTAACTTTATTTATAACACACGGTGGATTGATTTTGGTTCTACAATCCATGTTTCAGGTATGACAAGCCTACATAAACCACTTCCAAGTGAGCCAGACATATGTTCAAGAAGCAAGATACGTTCGAATGTGAAGCATGCAATTTAGTTATAAGTAGTTGCTTTGTTTTAAATTTGGAAGTTTTTATATAAATTTAATTTCTATTTCAAGACTTGCACCTTTGACCTTTGGGATACTCATTTAATTTTTATGAGACATCTTTCAGTTTGTTTTATAAATCTAAATTTGTTGAAAATGTGTGTATATATATATATATTTGAAAAATTAAAAGAGAAAACATAATAAATAATACAAGAATAAAATCCTAATATGACCGATTTATCCCCAAAAGAAGTATAAGAAATTACTTGAATATTTTAAATAAGGTTTTTTTTTTTTTTGGATAGTATAAGAGTGCACCGAATAAAAAAAAAGAAGAAAGGAACATATTATGCCATAAGTCTCGGATGATCATGGGTGAATACTAAGTCAAAGGAGAAACATACGAGAAAACAAATTGTGTGGTTTGTCAAACATTGAAAGTACATTATATAAAGGAAAGCTAGTGAGCATGTAAGACATATTAACCTAATAGTATACAAAATGACACAAACCACAATTTACATAATGTTGCGTGCTTCCGTCGTTACTTTCCTGTTATTGTCCCTTTGTTTGCCAAGTTCCTCCACTAATGTGGAAAATGAGAAAAAAGGCTTAGATCATACAAAGACAAGAGCACTTCTTAATCACCAATTTCATTTATTAGAGAACAAGAAAAGGCTATTATCGGAAGACAACAACCTCCCTTTTCATGGTAGAAAACTTAAGAAGAAGAAGAAAAAGAAACATTGGAAATCATCGGCGAATCAAACCGGAATGTCCATGTTCCGGGCTACCTCAATATTTTGCATTTCGCTTTTCGTTTCTTTCCTCCTAGTCTAACTATATCATTACTCATTTTGCTTTTGTTTTTTTGTTTTATTTGTTTTGAAATATCACATGAATCATTTTTTTTTGGTATCGTGCATTCTGCACAAATTTTATGAATAATTCTTTGTTGAATTTTGTATCTGGGATTCGATTGTAACAGATTCTTTTATAATGAATATGGAGTGTTGCATGGTGTGCCTTGTGTTCCTAATCCAAAGTTGTTGTGTAGTTTTAGCTTCAATAGTTTTATGAACAATGTTTTGTTAAATGTCGTTTAACTGTACACTATGAGCGCTTTGGTAGATAAAGTTATTCTCTATTCTAATTTTATGGTTTAATACCTTTATTTAATTTTTACTACAGATGCACTTAAAAGGAAAAGTGCAAGTATTAGTTACAAAGTAATAGATTACAAAAGTGGAGTACTATTTCACCTGATGTATCATCTAAAATTGTAACTATTCATAAACATATGAACAAACATATAGAGGCTGTAAAAACAAAGATCATTAGCATGACAATAGTATATAGAATATAGCAAACCATGCATTAGTTGAACAATTGTAGTGATCCAATGAAGTAATTGCGTAAGAGATCAAGTTTCTTGTTCTTTTCAAGAGCTCTCTATTCGTTGTTTCCTTCCACTCTTGTATCCATATTTTTGAACCTATAGTTCCTCATATTGAAGAAATAGTATCTTCTATCCTTGAAAGAGTTCACATATGCAAACATAATTAGCCAAAACCAAATTGCATTAACCCAACTTTTTTTTTTGTTGATTTCCCCCACATGAAAACAACGCATAAACATTTCATGGGACATATAAAATTTGAGTTTTTAAGTTTTCTTCCTTGCAATTGAATGTCTAATACACAAGTTCATCATCAAAGTTCAAAAAACGTATAAAAGATTAAAGGGGTCAAAGGACACTAGGAAATAAATGAAATTTTTTATATGACAATGTTTATAAAAGACAAATTTAAAGGATAAAAGAAAATCTGGTATACTAACAAATGACCTTAGAGTACTTATTAATGAAATAAAACTAAAAGTAGCAAGTTTGCATTGAATTCAACAAATTTTTTAACTTTTTAAAAGTTAAATTTATCACTTGATATGTCTGGTGAGAACGGATGAGTGGCAACGGTGGTGGATAATACTCCAGTGTGACGGTAACGACTTCCGGTATCGCGGCGTTGAGTCTTCGCGGTGGAACTCAAGGTGCATGCAGGCACGTTAGCACTCCGATCCTGAAGTTAGTAATGGAACTGAGAAATAGTGTGTAGAAAGTGTTGTGAAAAGTGAATCATACCTTGAGAGTGAAGCAAGTTCACCCTTTATATAGGCGCGTGTTACGCATAACCGTCTCCGGGTTATGTGGCGTGTGAAAGAGTCATCCTCGCGCAGGGGCGTGCTTTTGTGTGGCACGGTACACTTAAGTTGGCGTGTTCTCTCAGGTGCGGAACCTTATGGCGGTGTAAGTTATGTCACGTGTGGTTATACTATAAAATACGATTATGTTTATGAAATATATCAATTGAAGAAGAGACATGATAAAAAAACAATCTTCGTTATTCTTTAAAATTGATTTTAATGGATAACCAAGTTTACTTAATAAACGATACTAATAGTTTGTGGAAATTTGGTTGGAGTTTTTTTTATGTGTTTGTCATGATCATGATGAAATAAGGTCGTATATCAATAATATTTTTTTTGTCAAATACCATTCACAACAATTTGGAATAGATTTGTAACAATATTAAAAGAAATATGATATCTATTTTTTTACAAATAGCTTTTAGCTTAATGTCTGTATTTTTTTATCACAAAGTAACTTTTAATGTGATCTATTTTTTCGGATCACGCAATAACTATATGTAAAGTATAGGGTCATCAATAACCAAAAATCATGGATTTGAATTTGTATAATTTTAATTTCAAATGTTCAAATTGATATTAATGTACAATTGTGTTTTTTCGCTAGTTGCGTTAATGTGATATTTGAACTGATCAATTCATTAAGATTACAAAGTCAAGCTATAACATTTGAGCTGACACCTCTTACACAAAGAATATATGAATATATAAAAGCAAATATCTCAATACAACAACATAATATATTTTATTTACAAAAGCTATACAATAATATTATTAACTTTAAAATTATATAAATCGTTGTCTCCTAGGGTTTCCTCCACCTAGGGTTTCTAGCGCCTCCCTTGCTTGGGCTGCCGCCGCACCTTGGGCCGGATCCTCCTTGTGAGAAGTTGATCTACATCTGATCCATGATCTAGATGCTTCCTCACAGCCTTTTTATACAGCTTCCGTCTCTGCTTGATTGCATCGCTTCCAACCCTAACCTTCTTGTGTGCTGTTACCGTTTCTATTTGAGTCTTCCTGCTTTCCTCTTTTTTCTTCATCGTTTCCTTACTACCAGCCCACCTCATGGATCCCTCAAACCTTAACCTAGACGGTCTAACTTTGTCTGAAGAGGGTTTAACCCTAAACCTTGAGTCCGAACCTGAAACCGCTGCTATCCTTGAACACTGCTTGATTGGTCGTGTCCTTGCTGATCGGGAAATCCAGTTTGCCTATTTCAACGAGTGTATGTCGCGTGCATGGAAGCCAGGCAAGCGGGTTATGATTACCAAATCTGTGTCTGATCGTTACCTTTTCCAGTTTCACCACAAAGTCGATGTTGAACGTGTTTTGGATGAGGGTCCATGGTTGTATGACCACTTCCATGTTGCCATGGATCGCATCTCTCCTGGTGTCGTCCCTAATCTTGTCCCTCTGAACCATATCGATTTTTGGGTCCAAGTTCATGGTTTGCCTTTTGGTCTCATTTAAAACAAAGTAGGTCAAGGTATAGGAAGTTTCTTAGGTACCTTCAAGGCATATGATGGCCGAAACACCATTCATAGTTCTTATATGCGTGTTAGGGTTGCTATTGATGTTACTGTTCCGCTAAAAAAAGAATGGCGTGTCCGTGCTTCTAACGGTGATTTTGTTACTGTTAATTTCAAATATGAAAAACTGGGTATGTTTGTCACAGGTGCGGATTGATTGGACATACGGACAAAGTGTGCCCGGAACTATTCGAATTAGAAGCTGATGATGGTGTCCGTAATTGGGGAGCCGACCTGAAACCAGTTACACAGAGGATTGGCACAACTGCTACAAATCGTTGGTTACAGGACCCTATTCCTGCCTCTATGCCGCAACAAAATCATCAACAAGGTGTTGTTCTGGTTGGCCGCGACAAAGCTACTGAAGACGTGGGAAACTCTGCAAATTTCAATGATCGTATGCTTGCTTTTCAGTCACAACTTACTGCTATGAAACAAGATGTGCTTGCTGCCCAAAACTCAATGTTAGCTAAAAAAAGGTACTAGGGCGATTTCTGCTTGCAAAGTGCATCTGCTGCCTTCTTCTTCCACAGGTACTTCAGCTTCTAGCTTGCTTCCAGGTGGCCCTTTGGTGCTTGGTTTACCTGCTGCCCCATTTTCAAGTGATTCCACTGATGAGATACCGGATGAGAGTGGCTCAGATTTGAAGAAAAGGAAGCGCATGCTGGCCCTTCAGAATGAAGAAATATTTGCTGCTGAAAGGGATGTGGGAAATTTTGTAATAGGTTCAAATGTTAGTCATGGGGGGGGACATTGATATGAATGTATTTGCTGAACCTTTAGGTGATGAACAAGTTGTAACGGCAGGCTCTGATGTTCAGGCCTGCCTAGATAAATGAGCCTAGTGGCGTGGAATTGTCGGGGTGTAGGTAGCCCGAGTACAATTCCCGACCTTAATTACCTAGTCCGGCACTTCAATCCGGACCTTCTATTCTTAAGTGAGACTCTAGCTCACCGAAATAAAATTGAAGAACTTCGTTTTTTGCTTGGTTACGATGCTTGTTTTCATGTCGACCGCACCGGGAGAGCCAGGGGTTTAGCTTTATTTTGGAAAAACTCTTTACATTGTCAGCTTGTTAATTTTTCTAGTAATCACATCACTGTTGAACTTGTAAATAATACTCTTGGTACTTTGTGACTTACCGGCTATTGTCTATCCTAATGGAGGTCGTTGAACAGCCGCTTGGAATTTCCTCCGACAACTCTCAACTCAATTTTCAGGTCCTTGGTGTATCTTCGGCGACTTTAACGATATTTTGGATGCAAGTGAGAAAAAGGGGGCGCACCATGAGACCCCCTTGGCTTATAAATGGTTTTCGTCGAGCCGTTTTTGATTCAGGTTTATTTGACGTCCGAGTCGAAGGATATCCGTACACTTGGTTTAAAAGTCTCGGCACCCCGCGTGTGGTGGAGGAAAGGTTAGATCGCGCACTTGGTAATAATTTATGGTTTAATATGTTTCCAAATGCAATTGTTGAGACTCTTGTGGCACCTGCTTCTGATCATTATCCCATACTTGTAAATGTTGCGCCTATACCTCGGCCTCATGTTCATAAACGACATTTTCGCTACGAAAATGCATGGCAACTTGAACCGGGGTTTAAGGAGCTAGTTACTAACTCTTGGCAGAACCATTTGGCAAGCACTCTTATGCCAAAATTATCTTTATGTGCGGAAGATGTATGGGAGAGGAAAAAGAATCATTGTCATAAATTAAAAACAGATATTGAGGAATGTCGTAGACAAATGCAAGACACACGGCTGCAAGCTTCTAGGGAGGACCAAATTCGCATAACTGAACTTAGAAAACGCATGCAACGACTGCTGTCCCAAGACGATGCCTATTGGCGTCAACGTGCTAAAGCTCACTGGTATAAGGATGGCGACAGAAACACAAAATTTTTCCATGCATCGGCAACAGCTCGGAAAAAGGTAAACCGTATAACCTCTCTTGATGATGATGTAGGTAATAAGGTTACTAGCGAACAAGGCTTGCAAGAAGTAGAGCGGAATTATTTTGTGAATATTTTCCAACAACAGGATAGTGATTTTTCTTCTGTCATAGATGTTATTAATCTGTCTATCTCTGTTAACAACAATGATATACTTACGGCACCTTTTACTAAGGCCGAGTTTAGAGATGTTATTTTCTCTATACATCTGGACAAGTGCTCCGGCCCTGATGGCTATAGTCCGAGTTTCTACCAACCTTTTTGGACTTTATATAGCGATGACATTTTTAAGGAATGTTGTGATTGGTTAGATACGGGACAGTTTCCCCCTGATTTAAATATTACTAACATTGCCCTTATCCCAAAAGGTTCTACGCAGGTTAGCATGAAAGATTGGCGGCCAATATCACTGTGCAATGTCTTATATAAAATAATATCTAAAGTGTTAGCAAATAGGCTGAAGAATGTATTGTCTCAGTGCATCTCTGACAATCAGTCCGCGTTTGTTCCCGACCGCTCTATTCTCGACAATGCTATGGTAGCAATTGAGGTTTTGCATTTCATGAAAGCCAAGACACGCGGGGAAGATAGGTATGTTGCTCTCAAACTTGACATTAGCAAAGCATATGATCGTATGGACTGGAACTATTTAATGGCTGTTTTACACAAAATGGGTTTTCATCATCGTTGGATTCACTGGATACGCATGTGTGTAGAGTCCGTGGATTATTCTGTGCTTGTTAACGGTGAGCAGGTTGGCCCTATTATTCCAGGGTGTGGCCTCTGACAGGGGGATCCTCTCTCCCCTTATTTGTTTATTATTTGGGCAGAGGGGCTATCGTCGCTCATCAGTGATGCAGAGACACGAGGTGTCCTTACGGGAACAAAGGTTTGTCGCCAAGCACCTTCTGTTTCCCATCTTTTGTTCGCTGATGATTGTTTTCTATTTTTCAAAGCTACTGAGGAGCACGCACATGTTATGAAAAATATTATATCCACTTATGAGTTAGCTTCGGGTCAAGCGATCAGTTTGCCGAAATCAGAAATATTCTGCAGCCGCAATGTCCGTAACGACCTTAAAAATACTATCACTAATATTCTTGGCGTTCAAGTTGTTTTGGGCACGGGTAAATACCTGGGCCTACCCTCTATGATAGGCCGAGACCGTAAAGCTACATTTGCGTATATCAAGGATCGTGTTTGGCAGAAAATTAATTCATGGAGTGGTAAATGTCTCTCAAAAGCGGGTTGTGAGGTAATGATAAAATCTGTTCTGCAGTCTATTCCTACTTATGTGATGAGCCTTTTTCAGCTACCCACTACTTTGATTGACTCCATTGAAAAGATGATGAATTCTTTTTGGTGGGGACATGGCAAGACAACGCATCGAGGGATACATTGGATGAATTGGGAGAAGTTGTCGACACCAAAAGTTCATGGAGGTATGGGTTCCAAGGCCCTCTCTACTTTTAATTTAGCTATGTTGGGGAAACAGGGATGGAAATTCATTACAGAGCCGAACTCTCTTGTTGCTCGAATTTTTAAAGCTCGTTATTTCCCATCTAGTTCCTATCTCACGGCTACTGTTGGACATAATCCGAGCTATGTTTAGCGCAATATTATGCGTGCTAGATTTATAGTGCGTGGGGGAGCCCGATGGAGCATAGGCTCAGGTGCGACAATTCCCATTCTCAACGAACCTTGGTTGTCGAATGGGGAGTTTATTAGTAGCGATACTCCAGGTGCTCACTTTGTTCATAATTTTACTATTAATAGTCTGATGAATTTACATGATAAAAGCTGGAATGAATAGGTGGTTCGACAGGTATTTAGTGTGGATATAGCAAATAAAATACTCCACACACCACTTATTGCTCAGGTTGAGGATGACAAAATTCTTTGGAAAGCGGAAAGGAACAGACGCTACTCAGTACGTAGTGCTTACAGGCTGTGCGTAACAGAATTAATTGATTCCTCTTGCCTATGGCGTCCGGGGTACTGGTCTGGTATCTGGAACCTTAAAGTCCCACCGAAGGTTAAGAATTTACTTTGGCGTATGTGTCGCGGCTGTTTACCGACTCGTGTCTGTTTGTTGGATAAAGGCGTTGTTTGTCCCACTAACTGCGCTAGTTGTGACTTTACTCATGAGGATCTTTTGCATGTTTTTTTCGATTGTCCTTTTGCTATACAGGTGTGGAATAGGACTGGTCTTTGGGGCTCGGTGCATCACGCCCTCTCTCATACTGCTTCAGCTCCGGATGCTATTTTCTCTCTTTTAGAGAATTTGTCTACTGAGTTATCTCAACGTCTGTCAACCGTTCTGTGGAGTCTATGGAAACACCGCAATATTAGAGTTTGGGAGAATGTCACTGAAACAAGTGTTGTTGTTGTAGAACGTGCTAGGAACATGGTTACAGATTGGCAACTGGCGAATACTCCGGATGTCCGTGCATCTACTCCGCATCTTCAGCGTGCATTGGCTGTAAACACAGGGGCTTCCCCATCACACCAACACGATAGAATCTCGTGGCAGCCCCCTATGCCAGGTAGATATAAATGTAATATCGACGTTGCTTTTTCTTCTCACCATAACCGCACAGGTATTGGCATTTGTGTTCGTGACTCGGAATGTATTTTTGTCCTGGCTAGGACTATTACATATCCGTGTATTGTTTCGGTGGATGTGGGAGAAGCTTTAGGGCTGCACTCTACTTTGCAATGGCTGAGTGATATGCAGCTGGATAGTGTGGACTTTGAAACAGACTCTAAATTAACCGTTGATGCCTTCCTCACCAGGAACGACTTGTTTGAATTTGGTTGTATTATTTCTTCCTGTCGTTCTCTGTTTCACAATTTATATTCTAACTCTAGGGTAGAGTTTGTTAGGCGACAAGCCAACACGGTTGCTCATGCTCTTGCACGAGAGGCTACCTCTTTAGCTAGTCCCGCCATTTATTATGATATACCCACTTGTATTGAAACTATTCTTATTAATGAAATGCTATAAGAACGTTTCCCTAAAAAAAAAAATATTATTAACTTTATAATTTGTACTAAATTTACTTTAAATATATGGTGACTTATATGTTAAATAACTTAAATATACACTAATTTTATGTGAGATGTATTTTTATTGTGTAAGTTTTTCAAGCGAAAGAAATGGTATATTAAAATAAAAAGGAAATACAAAAACTCGGGGGTAAAAACCTGTTCCAATAAATCCACACGCCTTAACGTGTATTGCAGATAATGCTAAAATATACAAAATTGGAACAAACTCAAATGGGTAAAAAAACAGACAACCCTAACAAGTATAAAACAAAATCTGAAGAAAATGAGCACCAATCACGAGCACAACCCATGAAACTTGGGTACAAGCATCAAACTTGATTGCAAAAAAAAAAAAAAAAAAGGTGTGTGAATGTTTGGATCACCAATCTATAGATGAACCCAAAAAAGAATCTGAAACCAGATCTTGAAAACTATCAAATGAACCTATCCTCCGAAGACCGAAACATCCACTAACCAATAACTCACTGTGACCAAAGCAACAATAACAAGCGTCAACAAGCCCCAAACAAACTGAAACACAAAAAAAAAAATTCATTGTGCAAAGCTAAAGCCCTTCTGATCCAAAAAAGTTTAAACCCAATCTGAAATAAGGAACCCAACAATTGCATGAACAAATTGAACAACAAAACCACAAAAACAATACAACCTATATCGTCTAGATCATGAAGCTTAGAATCCCAACAGACAAAGTCCATTGAATATGGTTACGTGGGATGCAAAGATGATGATGCTCCACTTTAAACTCCTAACGCATTGTGAAGCAATTTGAAACCAACTGAAACCATGTTTCGCAAAACAAGCGAAAGTCATATCGAAAAAGGATATATCGAATCAGACGAACGAGGATAAACGTAGCGAATAATGTAACAACTCGTTTTTCGCTAGAATTATTTTATTTATTTATTATGTGTGTTTATATGTGCTTGTGTGTATTTTATTTGAGATTAATGGGTTTTTGTCTTGGAAGGGTATTTTAGTCATTTTAGACTCGAGGGTATTTTGGTCATTTGATGAGAAAGGGTAAAATAGTCATTTTTATTGGAGAGTTATTACTAAGTTACTAGTGAGTTGAGGTAATTATTTAGAGACGGTAATTATTCGTTATTTTGACGGTTTAAGTGTGTAGTAACTTGGTGAATTAGTTGGTAAAAATATGGAGTCCATTAAGAGAATTAGAGACTAAGCCCAATTATGTGGAGAGTATATAAATACTACACTTGTGAGAAAATTAGGTCATTACCTTCATTCATTCATTTTCACAAAAACATTTTGAGATAGAGGTAGAGAGAAAGAGGATCAAGAAGGAGAAAAGAAGAGCTAGAGAGAGAAAGCTTGGAATTGGAGGCTAGGAGTTAAATTGAGGTTAGGGTTTGGAATCTTGACGAACTAGAGGTAAGGGGGATAATCTCTTTTCACTAATTAAGCTATAATCTCTTATTTTCACCTGAGTTTAAGTGCTTTTGTCATAATTGTGACTTTTTGTGGTTTTGAAAGATAAAAATTCGTGCTTGATGAGCAAAACCGCAAGTGTACGGTTCTGCCGAAGTAGTAAAAATAGAGTATCGTTCTGACAGGGAGTTATGAACTTAATTAACTTTTAACAATGATTAGAATGAAAGTTTCAGAAGTTATAAAGTTTGGATTTTTAGTTTGAAATAAAATAAAAATAATAATAACAAGGTGCCTTGGGATTATTGGTTCATCATAATAACATATCCTTCACAAACAAACCCTAAACCGTAACTTTATATTCGGCCTACTTTCTAAAGACAAGTTTCTCTTTAGCGTATTAAAGCCTCTCTCGAGGTGCAGTGAGTGTGTTCCTCTAACAATCAAGCCTATTCTCATGGTTGATTATTATTAGAATCCTTGAAGAACGAAACTTTATATGTCTCAAGGTTTGCTAGACTATTCTCAT
>Ga0315915_1005932_pt1 | contig 15092 bp, 8 predicted proteins | sample MpolbnodulesMG_FD_207738 | JGI IMG/M metagenome (GOLD analysis project Ga0315915, IMG submission 207738) | Medicago polymorpha root nodule microbial communities from Los Angeles, California, United States - branched nodules | ecosystem: Host-associated > Plants > Roots > Nodule | place: USA... | reverse complement strand
TCGGAACAAAAATGAGGTATTTTAAAATACCTCTCTGCCGAATTTTTATTCTGAAAAGTCAGATAATATTCCGGATCAGAGGGTATATGAATGTAAGACCTTAGGTCAAAAATTGGGGTATGACAAGGAGCTCTTCTTCAGACTCGTTTCTTCAGACGCATTCTTCAGACACAGTTCTTCAGACTCATTCTTCCAGATGCTCTAAGCTTCAAATAAAATTCCTTTGCTCTTGAACTTGTTCAATCAGAATCTTTATGAATAGTACTTTGATTATGGATCCTGTACACTTGAACAAATTGTTTAACATATCCAATTGATTATTTTTAATACCTTGTTATTGTCAAAACTCAATAGGTGGCTTGTGAAACATCATTTGTTCCAACAAGATACCTGCACGGATATGGGGACGGGTACGGGTATCATATTAATCCAACGGGACGGGGACGAATATACGGGACGGGGACGGATATCATACTACCCGTACCCGCGAATACCCATTGACATCCCTATTTATAACTAGGGACGAGGGAGGATAAACTATGTAATCCCTATGTTTCTTAATGATAAACTATATAATCAGGAAAGGAACTACGTAACACATTTCACACGGTTAAGGAACTACTTAATGCATTTCACACGGTTTAAGCTATGAGGCAGGATCTGTTGACACTAGGTGTAAGTCTTCAAATCTTAACTGTTGTTAGTGTAACGCCCTACTTCTATTAAAGTGATAAAACACGTGAATAAAACATTTATTAAAGAAATAGACGTCACGTCTCCAAAAGTTCTCCAAAGATATAACATGCATAAAAATTCAAACAACTACGCAACAGATATATAACATACATCTCCAAGTATACATGTCATAAACTCCAAATACATCGGTACATAAAATATCCAAATCTCGACAAATGGGTAAAATCTCACCAGCATAAACATATCAAAAATGAACATAACGAATGACATCCTAGATCAGAGCCTAATCTAAGACATTGAAACAGATAAATAGAGGAAGTTTCCGCTATCCTCTAGCAACTCACCAATCAAGGAAAACTATCATACACTCCGTCTACTCATTCATACAAACAGGTAGGCGATCAAAACCACTCGGGTTATCTTCACATCAATCATAATCAACATAAACAAACATAAGCATTCAAGGATTCATGCATGCAGATACACATACTCAACATTCCTAGAATACTACCACCACATATATATATTATCCCTCATTCCATATTTATCATGTTATCACAATTCTAACATAGAATAGCAAGCCTATTCAATTTCTAAACAAGTCATCGACATAAGCTCATCATTCATCAACATCAATCGAAGAAAGGATTACTCACCTTATTCCTCATTTAGTATACTTAACTCAACAAGTACAATTCATCATTTCAAAGTTATAAGCAAGCAATCATCATTATCAAAGGAATCACCAAATCATATATATACATATACAATTCTCACCTCATTATTATTACCAAAATAATTAACATCAGATAGATTCACCAGGTGTATAAGATAAACAAGTAAGACATGCAATTAGAACATAGTTCAATCATTCACAACCATCAACAAAGTCCACCAATGTACATATACACCAATCCACATGATCACAACATTCGATAAATTTCACCAATGCACAAATTCACCAAGTCACATATTCAATTATTACACAGCTCATCAACCATTCAAATGCAAGCAATGTTCCAGACTCTTCTAGACGCATGCGGTGCCGTCAACAACAACAAAGGTCGTTACCTCATGATGCAACAAAAACATCATATGTAAGATACACCTCCTCTTACAATTCAACAATGTAAAAGTACACATCCCTTTTACATTACACATATGACTCAATATGACTATGATGCATGGACATACAAGTAAAGACTCGACAATGCAAAATCACCTCATTTATATTCAACAACAGTGTAAAAGTTCACCTTCATTTACATTGATCAACTCAATAACAATTGCATTATCAAGTATTTACGTCCAAACAATCAACAAGTTACAATTCAAAGAGGATTCATCACTACATTATCAATAACATAATCATTATCACAACAACTTCATACAATTTCTCACAATTCAAGTAAAGGAGAAAATACAACACATTATGATAAACATCATATTCAACATTTCTAAATCATTCATACATCTTCATATAATCATATAAAGTTATTCACAAAAGATTTGCAAAGTATTCAACCTTAAAGATTATTTTCGACAAAGTTCGTCTATCATCTTACAACTTTAAAACAATTGAGAGAATTGAACCAAAACTAAGTAAACCAACTCTAATGCTCCAACTATGTATACACTTAGATCGCATATAAGTGCAGTTGAGTATACATGTGCGTTTCACCGGCCAACTACGACAAAATCATCAAAATCACAAAGTTTGTCTCTCTTTAAAAAAAACGATCAATATTGACACTTTTCAAAGCAAGACAACTCGTTCAAGTATGAAATCCAACAATTCAATCTTAATCAATAATGTAAGCATAAACATAGACCACTTGTAGCTTATCAACCATTAGCTCAAAGTTTTACCAAAACTAATTTGAGAAAATTCTAAGTTCGCCCCATGATTACTTCAGTAAATGTCAAGTAACCCAAAAACTCATTAGACCCTTTGTACAAAGTTATTTCTTTCTTAATAGCACCCCAAAATAGTTAGGATAAACCCCAACACTTATGAATAAGTTTGGAAACAATTGGATTGAAGAAAATGCATTTTTAAGGTTTCTGGGCTGTCAAAATCACTTCATGATTTATACAGTCGCCTCATGATTTTGGCATCATCAGACTATACAAAAATTTGTTGTTGCTGTCAAAATCGCCTCATGATTCGTAATATCGCTTCATGATTTTGACAGCATCAGACTGTGCAAAGATTTGCTGTTGTTGTCAGAATCGCCTCATGATTCATGAAATCGCTTCATGATTTTGATAGTATCAGACTGTGCAGAAATCAACTTATTTTCCAAAATCATTTAACTAGCTCTTCATACAAAAACCCAAGTTTCTTCCCAAAAATTTTCACAACCCAATCTTATAACCAAAAACAGAAGTTCATTAAACTTATATCAACACAACAACACCAACATTTCACCTTAATTTATCAAGAATCACAGTTCACCACGAATGACCCATTTTCATCAAAACTCTTAAAACAACAACTTAATAAAATGGAACACCCATGGCATAAATCAACAACAACATCTCATAACAACAACAACATCATTAAACCATGAATACATCACAATTCAACAACACAATATCACAATTCATCAATTTGAGCATAATTCACAAGGTACCCATTTCTATATAACATGAGACATCATCAACAATTCAATTATCATCAAATTCACATACCTAAACATAGGATTAAAACAAGTGCACAAATTTCAACAATTAAGTTCACAATAATAACTTATCTCAATTAAGCACTTTTGAATATAATTAGAGAAGAGATTACAATTAAGAGATTATGATAGAAAACTAGCCCCCTTACCTCAATTGGTAATAAACCTAGCCAAAGTTTCAATTTAGCTCCTAGAATCTCTATCACCTCCTTGATCTTCAAGCTTTTAACCCTTTTTCTCTTCCTCTTGCTCTTTCTCTCTACCTCTCTCAAATCCTTATTTCTAATCTTTAGGTACAATGCTAACCTAATTTCCTTAACCTAATTCCAAACCTAATGGCGCCATTAATCTGTCTTAAATGCTTACACACGTGTGTTTAAGCTTAGTTTTAGACATATGATCAAATTCAAAATTTTTCCCTCCAAACTCTTCCAATCCCCCAAGTGCACAAGCCCATATGCAGTATTAAATTATGTGTATTTCCCTATACACAACCACTACCCATGCAGCTTCAACATTTCTACATATCAGTTTTGTGTATATATACTGAATCACATGGCTCATCTTTATTCCTATCACAAATCTCTCAAGTAAGACTGAAAAAATGGCTCACTACACAGCTCGTGATCTTCTGACTTACCATTCCTTAACCGATCAGTACATCCTTAACCTATGTATATACACCTGTTGTGTGTCCCTTTATAAATCATATAATGAATTCTAACATGATATTTTAACTGTCATCTTGCTATAGCTCCATTGAACCCTAACCTTGTGTCTGAACTGGAGATGATTGTAAATGATTTTAGGGTGAACTACATGACTTATGTTGTTGAATTTGACGTTGAATGTGTAAGCTGATTATATCTTTTATCGTACAAATTCGTATGTTTTTTTATATATGCTATTTGATTCTGAATTTGTTTGCTTTTGTTACAGGGCGTTGTTATGTTGCCATCCATGTTTGCTCACAACTTCGGCGATTCGATTGACCGGTACGCTACCTTGGTTGACACTAATCACAACGAGTTTGAGGTTTTGGTTCAGAGAAACAATCATGGAATTTATCTGACAAAGGGATGGACTGCTCTGAGGGACTTTTACAATATCTCTATTGGTTTAGGTAAGTTTGGAATCAACATCAAAGACAGGTTTGGCAAGCTGTTACGTCTTCCTTGTTGGAAATATTAATAGGAAATAGATAGGAAAGATAGAAGAGAGTTTGTTGTGCCGTTGATAAGTGTCATAAAGTATTTAAATGTCATATATAGTTTAGACACTTTGGTTACTCGTTTTATAAGTTATTCAATGAAAAGCTCACAAATAATGAAGAATTATCAATTTATGCTTTTTATACCTAATTCCAACCATTTATGTAGGTAAATGCAATTGCCATGGACTTTGAGATCAAAAATGGAAGAAAAATAAGTCTTGAAGCGTGGCTAAGCAAAGTCAAAGCCATGTCAAAGCAATGCCTGAATCTGGAAGCGTGGCTAAGCAAAGTCAAAACCATGTCAAAGCAATGCAAGTCAGAGAGCACATGAAATCTGAATCTGGAAGCATGGCTAAGCGAAGTGAGCGTGGCTAAGCCACACTGCAATTTTCCATAAATTATATAAATATCCCCAAACCTCATAACATAACAGATCTGATTTTTTAGAGAGAGAAACACAAAGCAAGGTAATTAAGAGTAGATTCAACCCAAGATTTGTTGAGATATCATGAATCTAGGCATGAAATCTTCATCTTTTCTTCATCCTTTGCCAAGCTATCATAGACATATGTAGCTACATCTACCCTTGCGGGTTTTGAGGTATTCAAACAAGCTATTATGTAAACTCTTGATCTTTTAATATATGGTTCTAGCTTATTTATTCAATATTGTTGTTATTCTTGTATTTAAAGCTTTATTGAAATTTGACATGATATTGAAAAATACTTTTGGATCTAGGAATAGAATAACAATCTATCTAAGTTCTCATTCTAGACATAGATGTTAATCTTTGATCTTTTAGTTCCTTTCACACAAGGATTTGTGTCGTCTCTTATAGACACTATTATGAGTCACATAGCTTGAAGCGTATGATCACATTAGATTTAGAATGCATTGATTTCCTCCATAAAGGTATCTCAGTCACACCGAGTCTTTCAACAATTTTGCTTCTTGATCTGCAAATTCAAGAGCTAATTTTTTTTTTTTAATTCCATTAGTAAATTTGACTAAGCGTATTTTCCTTTATTTATTTCCAAGATATATCATATCATCATGAAATAAATAAGTGCTTCGTAATGGATCTTACCTCATACTTATTGGAGAACCAATTTACAATATAAATCCTTCCAAGATAGATAATCATCAAAATGTTATATCCAAAATACTCTTTACATATTTCAGAAAACATAATCAACTTCTAATATAATCAACATTGAAATTTTAAGTTTATATATTCAATTTATTCATTATACCACATGCAATATCACATCTAATGTAATTTATACAAAACATAACACAATCAATTATCTCACACTCAAATTGAGAGGTTATATTTTGAAATTCCACTTACTATCTATGATATTATTATCTTAAGGCAAATGCATCCATTTAAAACCATATTTATCCTAAAATGCACTTCTCGACAACTGCCTTCTTTTTTAACAGTAAAATAGAATTTGTTAATTCCAATGCATCATCATAGATTGTAAAATTTCTTCAGCATATACTTTTATTCATTAATTTTAAAAATATACTCTACTTTTAGTAAAAGAATAATATTATACGATCTATGCCATTTTTCTCTAATACTTCCATTTATTCTAAAAATTTCAATACTTTGTATACGATTGAAAATAACAATAATAGAAGCAAATTAAAAGAGTTCTCCTAACCCCCACATTTAAGAGAGAATTAAACTTATATTATATATCTGCATATAAGTTCATCAACAATTCTACTCCAAGAATTTCTAGCATGTGATACAAAATAAAATCCAATTACTTCATAGATGTGTTCATACATGCAAACACACCCCATAGATTACCAAATATTTATCGACATCCAAATATTACTTCATAGATGTGTTCATACATGCAAACACACCCCATAGATTACCAAATATTTATCGACATCCAAATGTACATGCATAATCACATTTATACTTTTATTTTGGTTTTCAACCATCACCTTATAGTATAAAAAATAAAGTGTCTATTACTCTAAAATTATTTTCCTCTTAAAATGATAAAACCATTGAAATACCAAGACCTCATTGTTCCTTGAATAACCTCAACGTTAAAAGGGGAAAATTAACCAGCATATAATTATTTTTTTCTTCATTTAATTTCATTGAGTATTCTACGACTATATGGCTAGCATCACAATTACAAGAATACAAGCTATATTGAGTTATCTTTGAAGTATATGGCAGCCATGTCTTTATACATAAAAATACATTGAAATAGAAACACTTGCAAAGATAGTCATAATATCAATAGAAAATTCTGTAAATTTTAAGAGAATTTTTCTAACAAACAAAGTATCAATTTTGTGTCTCTACTATTTATGAAAATTCTACAAAAGTTACTACATAGATTTTTAAACAGTCACACAACTTTACACGTCTCAAATATAGAATTTGCTATCAAATATCCAATTTTAGTATAAAGATATTTCACTATAATTTATACTCTCACCGTAGACACTTCAATATAATTTTTTTTTTCTCGCAACTTTTTCACCAATAGAAAAAATATATACATAATCTCTTTGCAAAATTATATGCATAAACATCTTAGATTTTAGGGAACTTACTTGGACTCCAAGTTCATCTCTTTACCTCAACTTAGGTGATGATTCATTTGAACTATCATCCAACATTCTTTACCAATCATTAGGCAAGGGAACGGAACGATCCTTCTATCCATATGTACTCCAAAGCAACATGTTGCAGAGAAAAACCACAAAGTTAATATTTCCAAATATAATTAAATAAATAAATAATTTGCTTTCAGATTGTTGGAAATATTAATAGGAAATAGATAGGAAAGATAGAAGAGAGTTTGTTGTGCCGTGGCCAAAACCACTGCCCTGAAAGCAAATTTCTGGTGGACCTCCGGTGCAACCCAAATCCGGTTTTGCTCCCCAAAGTTTACACAACTGCGTGTCTGAACTCGTGCACTCGAGGCCAAACACGATGGAGCTTCACAAACAATGCCCAAGATAAGAAGAAAAGAATAGAAAGTTGAACTATAAACAACATTCTCTTCACGTCCACCGTTCCTATGTCTTTATCCCCATATATAAAGATACAAGAATAAAAGGTATGTTGAAGCCTTTTCATATGTTACTTTTCGGTTATAGCCACATTAATCAAGCAATAAATAGTATTATAATTATAATACTAATGGCTAGGGGTGGGCATATACGGGTGAACCCGAATTTACCCGACCAACCCGATCTAAATTTACACATTCGGTTCGGGTTAAAACAAGTATCGGGTTTGTCAGGTGAATTTTACGGGTTATTATGGGTATACTCAGTTTGGTTCGGGTGGTTAACTTGGATCCGTCGGAACCCTAACTAACCCAACCAACCCGATTGAAGCATTATTATTATAATAATAATATTAATAATTAGAATTAGTCTTATTATTTTTTAAACATTATTATTGAGGTTGAAGCATTACTATTATTATTACTAATTTTTTCCATACTTGTTTCTCACAAGTCCACAACACATAGCTCAAGAGGCCCAAAACTGAAAAATATGTCTAGCCCACTTAAAACACAAACCCTAACCAGCTAGCACTCACTTGTTTTCTCCATGTTGCAATCACACTTCCTCTATGTATATTGTGTTTGTCCTTCTAACTCCCTCCCTCTTTCTCTCTCATCTCTATTATCTCCATTCACCATTGATATGTGTCTGTCCATTCCTCTCTATTAACCACAACCACAAATCAAAACTTTATTTTATTGTAAACAAACACAAATCTAACAAAACAATGGAAAAGAACACGAATTGAATTTGAGAAAGGAATGATCCAAATCTACTTCTTCTCTTTATCTTCATGAATTTATGGACTTTTGTTATTTGAGATTGTGTCTTTAGATTTTTCTGTTCATAGGTGTTTGTTATTATTTATTTGTTTTTTTTTTTATGACACAACCCGATAAACCGATCTGAATCAACCCGGAACCCGAGAACCCGAAACCCGGATAACCCGATTTAAATTTCAGGTGCATTATGGTTGCTCTTCTCCACCCGTGGGTTGGCTCGGATTTGGGATTTAAACCCGAACCCGAACCGACCCGACCTTATGCCCACCCCTACTAATGGCAATAAAGGAAAAGAGGTTTGGTTGCTTTGCTTAGGTCAACAATCATAGGAATTGGTTCAACCATATATGTGGTAAGAATAAATAAATGTGGGAGCAAAGTCACTTGATTGTCATTATATCCCACAATCCCCCACTAATGGCAATCAAGGAAAAATAATTGAATTATGGACAAAGAAAAGAAAATTAAAACCTTGGACAAGGAAAGGTCTTAAATCTTAGGAGGCCTTCCATGAATTTTCCAGCACGTCTCACGTGTGTGATAATAACGTTTGCAGTGATCACACCAGGGTTTACCATCTTTCATACCATATTTCTTGTTGTCTTTATTGAAGTTGTTTGTGACAAGGGTTGAACCATCAGTTGATGGGTTTGACTTTTCCATCATCACATTTTTTCTAGCCTCCTCCCTTCTGATTTTTGAAAAAGTTTCTCGGATAGTTGGTAGCGGATTATTTCCAGGAATTCTACCTTTTACTTCATCGGAACATTGCCTGTAAGAAAACCCAATTTCCCTTTGCCATCTAGAATAATTCGAACAGATTAGGACCATTCAGCGTAGTTTGAGCCATCCAGTTTATGAACATTAACCTGAAGAGAGTTATTTTGACCTCCACCTCATGAGTTACTGTAACCACCATCAAATGGATAGCCATAACCAGACCCTAAAAGGTTGTTGTTGGGATCACCTCTACCGTAACTGAATCCACCGTTAAAATTGTTGTCTGTCCTGAAACCAGGCAGTGGTGGCATGGTAAATCCACTTCCTCTGCCGGAATTTTTTGCGTCGCCGTCGGAATTGTTGTTGTTAGCGTCGCGGTCGGAATTGTTGCTAGCGCCGCCGCCTCCACAAGGTGGTCTTTGGGTAGGGTCCACCATAGTTTCACGAGGTGACACAATATTGTCTCAGGAGGTGGTCTTTGGGTAGGGTCCACCATAGTTTGGATCGGTTGGGTCGGATAAATGAACGGGTCCCCGGAAAGCTTTACAGTATCACCCTAGCCTTAATAGAGCTCATGATACCATGTAGAAAAACATATGGATGATAATATTGTGTTATATTATTATGAAGAAAAAATGGCTCCTTTTATAGGAGAGAAATACAAAGTTAACTCCTTTATTTCAAGAGAAATATAATGACTCATAACTAACCATTAAACAAGAAAATAAATAATACTAATTAAGAGATATTTCAACAATATAAAGCACACAAAGCACATTAAAAATACCTCATAAACAATGAGAAAAGGTGCATCATACTTGTGCTAAAACCATTATAACATCATAAACCTTCAATCCATCTGCATTTATATCAAAGAAAAACACACTTAGACAAACAAAATACCGCAAAATAAAAAGTAAGAGGAAACATAAGCCACCAACTATTTGAAGTGACAGGGGTCTAAATCCTCCAGTTCCCTAATTAAATAAATAAATAAATACAAATAACTAAAAACTAGTTGAAGATGATGGCCACTGTGTCATAGTTGTTTCCTTTCATAGTATTTCTCTTTCTACCATGAATAAGCATATCAAATAAATTATTAGAATGAATAAAAAAACTAAATCACATCAAATGAAAGCCTGATTCGAAAAAGTCTTCAAATGGAACAACTAACAAGTGTTGCGTAGAAAACAATTGTACAGAAAATGATGATCTTGTTATAGGGAAACATAAATGCTATAGTGAAACAATAAGAATAAGGAATGGTGTGCATACAAAGGTTTGCAAATATAAGGGGTGTATAAATATAGTACAATTTATTTCAATGATCTCTTCCATGCTGCAACCACAATAGCAGCAAGACAAAGTGAGCACGTCCATTGATATATGAGATGGAACTCTTATCAACGTTGTCCTTCATTGTAAATCCTAACAATTTTCTTGGTCACATTCACAACCTAGGGTCAAACAATCACTCACAATTTGATAAATAATTGTATGGTTCGCATTAAAAAAATTGGTTTAAATATAGTAGATATACTTTAAATATAGAGTTCTAACCTATTGATGTGATGAACATATAATATTTTTTTTTGTATTATATATACTTGATAATTATAATTTTTTGGGGAATTGTTGGTAATTATTGTAGTCTAATGAATTAATTTTGAATACGATAATAATTTTTAACATTATGTGACCAACAACTTTATTTTATTTTTTTGCATAAAATCAAAAAGAGTAAAATTGTTTATGATTGTAAAAAAAATTGTTTTAATGTAGAAAAAAAGGTTTTATGAGGTAATTTATAAAACTCAATTACATAAGAGTAATAAATTTAAGTAGTGTTGTGTAGAAAGCCATGAGTGGGCTCACATTCTCTGCGTTACGAATAATTTTTAAACAAAAAGTAGGAAATGGATAAAATGAAGGGATCGTCATATGAAGAAAACATACTAGACCCTCTTGTCATATGATCAGTGTCACCCAGATAAAAAAAATAAATCCAACTAAGAAGGGTTGACTATAAAAAAATCTCATATGTACAAGGGAACAAGAAGGGTTTGAGACTCTAGAAGCCCGTACCGTTAATCTAGTTGTATATGGTTGAATGGAAGCGAGTTTGAGAAAGATTCCTTCTCTTGATCATAAGTAGGAGCTTGGAGTGCACGACACTGGGTGAATGAGTTGAAAATTGCCTTGTCCATCATCCCCTTTGTCGTTCCTCCTATCATAAAAACTTACATCTATTCATCTCCTTTATCTTTTGGGTGTTAACTTTTCAGTATAAGTAACACACAAATAGAAATCATGGTATGCACCATACCTGCAAGGTGAAAGTGTGCATGGTATCAATAATGTTTTTGTAAACAATGTCGTAACTACGTCAGCTAGGATTCGTGCGGAAGCTAGGCCCCCAAAATCTTGTAGAAAACTACTCTATAATTTAAGAGTATGTTATTTCCAAGAGAAGGGTGTTCCTTTTATGAGAGAGAATACAACTAATCAACTCTTGAATTTAAAAGAAACCGGTGCGAAAGCCAAAAAAAAAAAAAAAAAAGTTGTTGTCTGATCTAAAAGCTCAAAGCAACATCATAGCTACCTTGTATCCTCTACCAAGAAACCAAGTACAATAATAATGTATCACCAAAGAAATGTGAAAGTCACATAAGAGGTTTAAAAAATGCAGGAAACAAAATTCAATCGAGATAACATAATTTATAAAATACATAAAGCACATTAAAAATACCTCATAAGCAATGAGAAAAGGTGCAACATGCTTCTCCTGAACCCATTATAATATCATAAACTTCTAATCCATCTGCATTTATATCAAAGAAAAATACACTTAGACAAACAAAACACCGCAGAATGAAAAGTAAGAGCAAAAGTAAGCCACCCATTATTGTGAAAGGAAACTATTTCAAAAATTGTTTCCTTTCATAGTATTTCTCTTTCTACCATGGATAAGCACCTAAATAAATTTTTAGAATGAATAAAGAAGTAAATCACGTCAAATGAAAACAAGTAACGAGTTCTGCGGGAGATAAGGATGAATAAAACAGCTCGCATTCGTCTTTTCTAAGACAGAAGAGAAGAGCGTTGTGCGTTGTGCAAATCACCCAATGTTTGATTTCAAAACATCTCCATTGCCTCGTTATCTATGAAAAAGAATAGGAGAAGAAAAATAAGATTATAATGAAGAACGGAGGAAGTAGTATTATGTGTGTTGTGAGCTTACAAATTTCAGCAAGATGAATCATCGCCTACCAAACAATAGGCTGCATTATGAATATAAGTAGAATATATATATAACCACAAACGGGCATGGTATTTTCAAATAGAAACTAAAAAACACCTAGCCAATATTAAAACTCTTCAACCTGTTCTGTGATCTATATAACAACTTATGTTAGTAAATGAACTCAAATAAATAGATCGAAATTGGGGTTAAGTCTACATGAAAGTTTCAATTATAAACTATCTTAGATATATGTAATAACTTTTAAAAATAAAAATAACAAAAAAACAAACAGAAGACGAAGAGTATATATACCTACGAATTCACCAATAGCTTTTGGTCCAATATTTGACTGAACTGAGTATTTCTAACATCATACCAAAAAACGGTTAGTCTCAATTCTCAATATTTGAAAGAAATGTAATGATACCTTGAAATAGATATGATGATAGGTATTATTAGTCACCTTAACCGAACAAGAACTTTGCTTCTTCAATTCAACTACAAAATGATAAAGTAATTGGCATGCTCTATGCCAAAAATTTGAAAGAAATGTGATGATACCTTTAATCGGATATGATGATAGGTATTACTAGTCACCTTAACTGAACAATTAGTCCACCTAAATTGGCATAGACCTTAAAGAGGACACTCTCAGATCCAAGCCAATTTAAGTGGACTAATCTAACTTCTTAAAAAAAAAACTTTATTAATATATAGACCTTTGAAAATGTAAATAAAATGAACCCAGAGGGCTGTTTTTGTAATGAAAAGTGAAATTAGGGTTTAGGGAATGTAAAATTGATACCCAAGGGCAGAATGATTTGGTGCATGCAAACGCAAGGATCCCATTCACATATATACTTTTGTTTGGATTCCTTGGGGAAAAAAAATATGACTGATATTTATTTTATTTTTTTGTATAAGATTTCCAAACGATATGTTAAAGTAGTGCTGAGATTAATGCATATGCATGCTTCAATTGAGCTTAGAGTGAAATAAAGTATTTTTGTGTTCATTGAGTATTGTTATGAACTATCTATCTTTAATCCTAACTTCACACACGTGTATACCTTTTGGATCGGTATTACTGTGTAACAAATCAATGACTAGTTCTCCTCCTATCGTTTTCTTTATCGTTTTAATAAAACTAAAATGTGTTAATTAATATTAGGACTTTCTTTTTTTAAAGATGAGGGACTTAATTGAGCTCTCACCCTAAAATCCACCTATATAACCACTTGATATAGCAATATAATTCCTTGGATCATCAATATTAAAATTCGGAAAAAACCCCTTTTGTTTCTTCCCTTCATCCAAATCGGCCGCTCCGATGTAGACCTCAGTCAGTGGTGGTGCGACGAGACTTAGTCTCCGCGCCACCTCTTCATCCCCTCGGGTTGTTCTTTGTCCTTTTTTTCCGTGTTTCCGATACGATTCTGTTTTGCTGAGATTCCTTTATGTTCCAGATTTGTCCGCGTTTGCAGTACTGTTTCGGTCAGTTATGTTCTGTTTCGGTGCGTTTCCGTTCAATTTCGGTGGTGCTGAGATTTCAATTCTGTTCCAGGTCTGTCTGGTGCGTTTCCGATGCGGTATTGTTCCAATTTGTCCATGTTTCTGGTGCGGTTCCGACCTGTTTCCGGCACGGTCCGATTTTCCCGTGGATTAAAGCATCTAACCTGAAGAAGCTTTTCAATTCATCCTCCATAGAAATGACACCAACAATCACTTCATTGGGTGGAAACACGGGCAAGGGAGCATTATCAAGGTCCAGGATGCAATATTTTCATTTGTAGTCCGCCGTCAATATTACTACCAGTAGTCTTAGTATCGTGTGACTCCATCACTGATGCTGGTGGTTTACGTGGTGGAGGGTCAGTGGTGGTTTTGCAGTGGAGGTGGTGGTGGGAGGAAGTTGTTAGGTGTCGGTGCCTTTGTGGTGACGACAAGGGTGGGATGTGCAGGGCTATGGAGGTTTTTTCGGTGGTGTTGGTGTGGAGCTCCGGCGGCTGCATGTGTGGCAGCGGTTGGTGGGTGGTCCTGTTTGAAATGTTGTTTGGTGACGTGGTGCTCCGTGGAGGTGACTGACGTGTGGTGTGGAAGAGGTGGTGTGTGACACAAATCTCTGTGGCGACGCCATGTGAGGCGACATCTTTTTCATCTACGATTAATCCTCCTTCATCGAACTCTCAGATCGTTTGTCGTCGTAAAGATCGTGGTGGGTGTGGTGCTTCGCGCTTGTGGTCGTTTAGCTTCAATTTTTCTTGATTTGGTGGCAGACCCGCTCCGAGGTCACTATTGGTCTGTATTTAATGTTGTTGGATGCGTGGTCGTGGATTTTTGGGACTCGGTTTTGGTGTCGGAACTGCTTTGCGGACGGGAGCTATTTAAGGGGGTGGCGGTGTTGTTTAGGTGTGAACGAGGGTGTTTGTTGGGGTGATTTTCTTTGGAGGCAGCCTCTGGTAACGGGTCCACGTTCGTCGTCACTATCTCTTGTTGGTGTTTTTTGGTTGTTTAAGGTGCTTAGGGAGTTTTGGAGGGTGCGTACCCGTTGAGATGAGCCTCTTCCTTTTGATGTGTTCGTCGTTTGCACCACTTCTTTGAAGGTGAGAAAAACCACAAGAAGGGGGGGTTGAATTGTGTTTTTGGAAACTTCTTCTTTTACGTTCTAGATAACTGTCCTCAGGTTCAGA
>Ga0315915_1005931_pt1 | contig 15093 bp, 14 predicted proteins | sample MpolbnodulesMG_FD_207738 | JGI IMG/M metagenome (GOLD analysis project Ga0315915, IMG submission 207738) | Medicago polymorpha root nodule microbial communities from Los Angeles, California, United States - branched nodules | ecosystem: Host-associated > Plants > Roots > Nodule | place: USA... | reverse complement strand
TAGTTTTAATTCAAAAACGTTAGGTTTTCTTCATTTTCTTCTAGAATTTTTCTGGGATTCTTGTTGTTGAAGGTTGATGGAGATGATATGAAGATAAAAAAGAGGAGAAGAAGATGAAGAAAACCTAACGTTTTTGAATTAAAACTAACGGAAATGACCAAAATGTGTACAGAGAGAAGTTAAGGGACTAAAATAAATCGAATTTTAATTAAGGGACCAAAGCGATACTACCTAAACAATTAAGGAACCAAAAATGCAATTTAGCCTATTTATTGAGTATTGGGCATTTGCATGTGTTACAACAAGACATAGACATGCAGTATCATATTCATATATGCATAGAAAACTCGATATTGTGGTAACCAAGAACGAGTAAGAGGAGGGATTAGTGATGAAATAAACTATGGTTTGTGTTTTCCTTAGACGCTACTCTTACTACTATTTCGAGGAGCTCTCTCATCAATTTCTCATGGATTGATAAATAGGAGTCCGTTCAATTATGGCCGTTGGATCGAGATATGACCGTTTAAATTTTAGTGCAGATTCTGATTTTAAACAAAATACAAACTATCAAGTTTAAAATATAAATCGTCTGATTATGATTCAATGATTACGATGAGTTGACTGATTGCATACCGTATCAATTTAAAAATGGCTCGTAATCTCGGTCCATAGTTAACCAAATAATTGCTTGTCCCATTTAAACAAATTGTTTTAATTACTATTTTATAATACTAAATCAAATATTTATCAAGTTTTTCAATGTTACATTTATTCATTGAAATTGTTTTTCTCTGTTTTTTTTTTTTACAGAAGCAATCTCATATCATAAAACAAATTATTTTAATTACTATTTTGTAATACCAAATCAAATATTTATCAATTTTTTCAATGATACATTTTTTCATTAAAATTGTTTTTTTTTTTACAAAAGCAAATCTCATATCGTAAACAATGATATCGATACTACAATTAGACATCAACTCTAGAACTTAACGTATAGCCATATATGTAGCCGCTCTAATTAGAAAACTCAATCATATTTGCATCAACTCAAAAAGTTTGGACATGGATTTGGAAGGAAAAAAAAAATTAATCTCTAAAGATAAAACAAAAATAAGATAAGTCATGAGAGAGCTAGTTGAAGTTGTCTTCCAATTATTTATTAAAAAAGAAAAAGAAGAAGAAGTTGTCTGAAACCACCTTTAAATCTTGCTCAAATATGATGTTATCCAGCCTCATTTCTGCAACCCACTTTATCACTTGTAATAAGTTGTATGCCTCACCCTTCTTTATTGTTAGCAAATGTGAATATCACATGATTTTAGACCTTACAAATCTCCCATCATGATCACTCTCCTTCTGGAATGTTGGTTTTCGATTTAGAAAACTACCTTTTAAAAGGAGAATTTACCACCGAAGATTTTACTAGGTTAAGTTACGATCCGATTACTCTCTTTAAGACGTTTTGTGATATTATCTAAATTTATGCAAGGTACTATCAACTGTGATGTCTTTAGGATAAAACAATCCTCAAATTGTGTGATTACCTACAACATCGTAGATAATCGTTCGAGAATTAACACCGCTAATATAGTACAAACCACACTAATTTATGGTAAGAATAACACTTGAAACTGAATGGACAGAAGGAGTAGAAGAAAAGAAGAAAGACTCGTCAGCACAAAGCATCAAAATATTTTTGTGTGTGCTTTTGAGTTAGGCGAGCTCTCCTTTTACAAGAGTTCGTAACAAATTCCAGGTGACTTAATTAGTAAAAAACTTACTAATTTTCTTAAGCTAACTTAAAAATTAAGCACCCTTAAAAGATTAAGTAATAACGGATTAGCGAGTGGATATATCCAAAAAATTTATGGATCGGATTATAACGAAACTTATTTGTTAAGAATAATGATTAAATTAATAAAAAAAAATAATTTAACATTTTCTTGTAATAAAAGATATATTTCTTTTGAAAACGGCTCCTCTCCCATAAAAAATTGCACCCTTCCATACAAACCGACGAAAATATCCCCTGCGTGACTTAAGTCACGCAGGTGTTATACCCAGCGTGACTTAAGTCACGTTGACTCCAGCGTGACTTAACTCACGCTCATTACGCGTCAACGTGACTTAACTCACGTAGGTTGTAGGCCAGCGTGAGTTAAGTCACGTTCTGCCTGTGTCTAGTGCCAGAACAGCAGAAACACTTTTTTTTTCTCCCTAATTTCATTCATTCATTTTCATCCCTTGTTCATCCATTCATTCAATCATTCAAAGTTAAAAAAATACGCAAATTCATTCATAAGTAAAATACACAAAATTAAACGGAATAACTAATGAAAATGTCATAAAAATGTGCATCGACGCAAATGTAAATATAATACATGAAAATCCCCTGAAATGTCATAAAAATATCTACAAATATACAAATGTCATAAAAACACTAGAACAATACCATACTTCTGTGGACTATGACTCCTAGTCCTCCTCCGCGCAACCGGCTCCTCCTGCATAATTATATACTCTGACCGAATGCCCTCCATAATGCCGACAAAGAGAGGATGTGTAAACACATCAGGATGCGACATAGCACTATCCACTCTGCGCCTGATGTTGTCAATGATCTGGAGTGGGTCGGGAAGCTCTCTGGACCACTGCTGCTCAACAATAACCTCTTCGTAAGGAGGGACATGAGCTGTGTACTCAACAATAGGCGCAGACTCTCAGAACATAGGGTGAGATACACAATAGAACCATTTGATGTACTCTTTCGCATACTTCCACGGTTCCACCTCTGGGACCGGCCGACCCCTATCTTCCTGGGTAAGGACATGGACCATGAAATCTCGACATACCCACCTAACTGTTTAGTCACCTTAGACTGAGGCTCCTCTAGCGTAAAACCCACCTCGGTCTGCAGCAGCTATGTACCGTCCTTATACTCTATATCCACCTCAACAATGAGCCTCCCAACAATGGGGATGTCTATAAGACACGCCACATCATCTAGTGTGACGGTCATCTCCCCAACGGGAAGATGGAAGCTGCTGGTCTTCACATGCTATCTCTCTGACAAGGCGGTGAAGGGCCATGGCTGATGTTCTCGTACCCAGTCAGAAGGAAGGGGGAAATACTGGATGCATTCACCCGCTGCCAGAACCATGCCTTTCCATCTCCCGGGACTGTCAAGCTCTCAGCCTTAAGCTTTTTCCCGTGCAAGACACCAGTCAACTTATGCGTCTTTTGAAACTGAAATACAAAAAAAAGAAACAAACAATACGCCGTTAAAAATATAAACATTTGAATAAATAAAAATGACATAACAATTTAATCGTAAACTTTTTTTAAAATAAACATTAAACATTTTAACATAAATATTAGTTCATAAAATTATATTTAAAGAAATATTTAAATTGACACGCGAATTTAAATTGGCGCGTAATTCGAATTGACACGTAATTTAAGTCAATTTAAATGTTTTAACATAAAAATTTAAATCGTAAAAATGAACATATCAATTGTCATATCATTAGAATAAAATTAAACAATTATACTTACTTCGATATTGTCCTATAACATGCATGCCAACGTTACAAGAACCTATAGGGTCACACAAAATATAACGGTCAAAAGGAGAAATATAAGTAATACTTATAACTTGGGATGCAGTTAGCAAATGACGCTAGCGAAGGCTAGTGGGTCAATGGGCTTATAGAAGCCCAGTAATGATTACTTGACTTGTAGAGCAAACAAGTGGTTCTATAAATAGAACCCCTTGTGCTAAAGTCAGAACGTCACTTTTTGCTGAAACCCTAGAACCGCAAATTCTCTATGAACATTTGATCGCTTGGCTAGCATAGGGTATCAGAGAAGAACCGTTAGTATGGATGAGTAGAGGCACTACTTGCTTGCTTTGCTGTTATTGAGATATTTTTTTGCACTTCAAGAAGAACCAATTCCAACACTAATTCATGTCATATTCGTAATGATCCAAAGAAAGGAAATTGAAAATGTTAATTTCCGCTGCCTTTATGATCATGATTTCCCTTCACAGACAAATGTAATGTTACGAAATTATGCACTAGCTTCGAATGATAAGAAGATAAGTAATTATAAAATGACAATTCAACTTAGAATGAGAAATTCACACCTGAATTGTTATTAACCAATCAAACTTTGATGCACAATGTTATCCACAAACCCAAGAACAATGTCAAACCAAACCTAAGCTCATGAAATTAAACTCTACCACAAGAAACAAAAATATTTGATATATGATAAATAAATCAAAAGGATAATATCAACTATGTATAGTGAGTGAACTATCAATTAGGTTTTCAATTCAATTTTTTTATTAATTCAATCACTAAGCATGTGAATCAGTTAACCTAATTAATCAATTAGCACATATCAAAGTATAAGTTGCAAGAAATAAAGAGAAAGAAGAAGAGAACACTAATTTATAGAGGTTCCCCTTATATCATCATTGCTAAGAGGTACATCCTCACTTTGTAGATAAAAATGTCTCCTCTATGGACTTTCACTAGAATATTTGAAATTTCAAAGTTAATTACGAAGGTTCCTTGAATTTTTTAGTCAACCCGATCTTAAATCTTCTATGCTAATCACTCGAAAACCCTTCAATCTTCAAGCTCTCTTCAAATTAAATGACCCTAAGGTTTTTGGACCTCAAGCTTGCATGCAATCTTTCGACCTTCTTTTCTATGTCCTCACCATAGTTTTAAAAATCAGCCCGGACCGGTCTGTCGAACCGGTTGGATCGGGAACCAGAGGTGTGGCTGGTTCGAGTCGTTTATTGGATCAGATATGCATTCAAAACCAGCCGGTTTTCTAGAATATCGGTGAACCGATCGTAAAAGAAACTTGGCCGAGTCATCCATCAAAACACCATTACAAAGTTGTTTCATCTTGCATGCAACAAACCAATCCATTTTCAGATTTTAGTTGCATAAAGATAGAGAATAGAGGAAGATGAGTGAAATATAGATGAAAAAAAAGAGAGATATCATGACAAACACAATATTCATGAAAAACCTATAGAAGTTAACATTTAGAGCTTGGAAGACGGATCTTGAAAGTTTGGGGACAGCTGCTAACAAACTGGTTAAACCTAGTTAGCGACTTCTAGTTTTGTTAGTGAGTTGGGCTATATGAGTCAGGTTTTCTTTTCAACCCGTTTACATGTTATGTTAGTGATTTCTAGTTTTTTTTGTTTTTCTTTATAGATGCTTCTAGTTTTGTTAATGACTTTTTATTTTACATTATTTGTTATGATGTAAATATGTTTGAGTTGTGCTTGAAGCGTGAGAATTTATTCATTAGCGTGAGAGTTTAATATTTTATGACATAAATAAACATATTCATGATTTTACAAATGCTGCTATTTTCACCACACTTTTTTTGGTCTATTGTTTTCATTATACTTTATTAGAGAGAACGAGTTATATGAATGAGCCATCTGATTTTATTCGGTTTAGTTATACGGTTTGATCAGTTACCCATTATTGCACCAATGAACGAGTGACCCAATAACCTTATCGAGTCAATGAACAGTTCGATTTTTAAAAATATGGTCCTCGCTTCGATCCCCTTGAACCTTGATTAATTAAGAAACAACCCTCACAATTACCTTTGGAGGTTAAAAATACCTCCATTTCCTTTAGATCTTTGATGCTCCACCAAGATCCTTGAATGAAACCAATCTTACAATTATCCTATAGCACCCTATCAAACTATATCTCCAATCCGACAAGTGTTCTTGAAAAAAGTATTTAAACTGAAGAAGTTCTAGAAAAAGGTGAACGAAAAAAAACTTGAGAGTTTATGCAAATTGATTGAATGAATGAGAGAAAGAGTGGAGGAAAGAATATATAGGTGAGTGAGTTAGGAACAAGTTTGGCTCAAAATAATACTGAAAAATTGCGTAAGATTCAATTAAAGAAAATCATGATGTGATTCAATAGTTTAAAAACGAAAATCTGAGTTGCCATGAAGATTGAATCGTTACCCATAAACTCTGATTCGATTAAGTGATTTTAAGATGAAGATTGACTCGAATCACAATTCTAAAGAGAAAAATGATTTGTACAATTAATAAATGATACTAATTTTAATATTAAAATCAATATAATTAAGGCTTAATAGAATTTTTGACACCTTAACTTTTTAAAAGTTGCGATTTTGGCCCCTAAGAAAAAAAAAGCAATTTTGGCCCCTTTTGTCCCAAAATTGCTGAGCAGACGCCACGTGTCCAAAAAAATGGGCCATAATTGCAACTTTTTGTAAACATATGGGGTCGAAAGAGCATATTTTCCTTATGTTAGAGGGTCAAAAGAGCATATTTTCCTAAACATGGGGTCACTTTTGCCATTTTTTTTAAAAAGGGGGTCAAAATTGTTGTTTTTGCAAAATTAAGGGTGAATAGTGCATTTAAGCCTATAATTAATATATTTTAAAAAAAAATCGTAAAACAACCTTAAATGATTGTTATTTTAAGATCGACGGACTAAGTTTTTATGAGTTTTAGCTTATTTTTGCAAACTCTTCAAGATAATATTCTAAAATAACTTATACTCCATCCGTCTCACAATAATTGTTTCTTTACCATTTTTTTTCTATCAAAATAATTGTCACTTTAGAATACTAATGCAACATTTATTATTATTTTTCCATTATTAAACCTTTATTTATTGAATTTCGTCCCTTTTAACTACTCCACTAACTACAATTAACAAGGATGTTTTAGTAAATGATACTAATTTTATCACCAAAATCAACACAATTAATCATTTTCTCAGTAACCGTGCATAAACCTTACTATTAGCATAAACCTTAAGATTGTGTTTGGTTCCAAGGAAAGAAAGATGAGGGGATGTAAAGAGGGTGGAATGATGCAATTTCCACTGTTTGGCACACTTTGGGTGTGTTTGGTTCAAAAGAAAGTTTGAGGATTGATTGTGGTAGGAGAGAAAGCTCACAAACCAAGATCCCTTCCATAGTTTGGTTATCTCAGAAATTGGAAGGACTGATTACTTTTTGCTGGGTCCCACAGAAAAAACTTTCCTCGCCAGATTGAGAAGAAAGTTTGAGGAAAGCATCAAAACTGTTAAAAGTATCAATGTACCCTTGGCTTAATTTGAAAATCTCAATTTAAGCTATCCTGAAAGGTTATGCTACTTTGTTGTGCTATACCATTCATCTTGTAGCTATTATTGCTATCACCAATGCACAAGAAATGAAACAACCCAGCTTTTATTTTTATTTTATTCATTTATTTACACGGTTTATTTTATGGATTAAATTAGTGTCTATTTTTTTTCTATTCTTTTTATCACATTAAATTTGTGTATAAGGATATATTTCTCCTTTTAATAACACACGTTTATATTATTACTCATTTTTTTATGAACCTTTATCTTTCTTTCCTTCTACTATCTCTCATACCAAACCACTAGAACAATCTTCTCACTTTCCACTCTCAAATCTTTCCTTTTACAATCTTTCCTCTTACATTCTTTCCTTAAACTTTCTTTTGCCAACCAAACAAAGCCTTTCATAAAACAAAAGAAAGAAAGTAAGTTTTTGGAGGATCCCACAATAAAAATGTTTTCACGCTAAACTGTACAGAAAGTGGAAAGATTGCACTATTTTTTTTGAATGCACTAAAATACCCCTCAATTTTGTGTATTTTTACAATATATATTTCAATTTTTTTTCTTTTTAAGGAATTTCAATGTTTTTTTAACCATACTCTCATACAATATTTTTAATCGTACCTGATCAGAAGGTGACTGCCGGTGCTTTGAATGCGGTGGTTTGAGTAGTGGAAGAATGCGTCAGAATGCTTTCTTGGAGCGGATGGGGGGTGTGTACCTGCATACACTCTGACGCTCAAGTAAGTAGAGATTAGAGAGTGAAGGTTTAGAGGCAGAGTTCGATTCTACCTTGGGCACTGCTATGAGTCCCCTATTTATAGAGGTGGAGGGCTGCAGAGCCGTTGTAATGGCACATCTGACTCTGGCGGTTACAAAATCGTGGGAAGTGTAACCGCGAGAGAGTTTATTGCGGAAACGTGCAGAGAGACGTTGTGGTTCGTTTGAACCGGTCTCACTCGCTCCGTGCACCCCCCTTGTGGGAAAGGGGTGTGTCGCAAGTAATGTTGCCAAACGTGGTGTTTGGGCTTTGAATTGTATTGGGCCTAAGTAAATGGGCCAAAGGTCCTTTTGGCCGGTCCAGAACAGTAGTCCCCCAAGTCGTTGCTCCTGTCGAGGAGTGATGACTTAAGTACGGGCATTTTTGGTTGTTTGTGGTTGGCCATGGAAAGGAAGTTCGCTTTTATGTGCTCTCGTTTGGCAGATGTGAAGGTGCCCCTGAATCGGGGGACCGTTTACATTGGCAGTTAAGAGTGTCGTGAGGATTGTGCGAGCAGGTGTGTGGACACGCCCGCTATCCTCCCAACCCCCTTTGTTCTCTGACCAAGCGAGTTCGCCACTGGAGTGGGCTATGTCGGGTACGTGAGTGCTCGGCTGACTTAAGTTGGAAAGAAAGATTCCCCTCGTCAAGAAGTTTGGTCGATTGTCATTCCGCAATTAATGCCCACGTCTCAAGGGAAAGATTGAGGAGACATGAGCTTTGGTTCCTGAGTGACACGTGTAAAGGCTATTGCAGTACTTGAGTACCTATAGCTTGTAGAGTGTTCTTGGTTTGTGTTTCCAAGGTGTCATCAGTGTCGTTGATTTGATCCGGATTAGGGCCTCGGGACCTTTGGGAGGATTTACGAAATGAGTATAAATAGTTCAAACGTTTGTTTGGAACCTTTACAGCATTTCATTTCTCAGAAACTTAAGAGATTTTTCCAAGAGTTTCTTCAAAGGCGAAGCATTTCCGAGTCTTCAACTTCTCACTTCCAGTCCAGTTCATCCATCGTAACAAGTAATGCTTTGATGATTCTCCTTTCCCTTATTTCATACTTGGCTTCTTTAGTTTCCTGTTTAAGAAACCGTAGGAATGCATGCTTTTTAGGGTAGAAGTTACTCCGACTCGGTGGTTTCTGCCGTTTGTTACGGTGGTTTCCGTCGTGTTCAAGGAGTTCTAGGATTTGCTGTCTGTTTTCCGTATTTTTTAGAAAAACATTGGTGAGAGGCTTTAGTTTAACTTATAAGCTTCAACCCTGTTCGCCTCAGAACGGATTCCCTAGTATGGCTGGAGTAGATTTGTCATTTATTTTATCCCCTGACTTTTAGCAATGGTGTTTGATCCCTTCCTCGCCGTGGTCGACCTGATGGGTGAAGGAAGGGTGGATCTGAATGTTGGATTCACTTTTTCCCTTGCTCTTTCAGGTTCCCCATGGCGAACAAGGAAGTTGTCGCACCTGTCTCTTATTGGTTGGGGGAAGATCAAGGGGATTGGGAATTAGTACTCCCGAGCACGTCGGATCGAGTGTGCTATGAATATGAAAATCACACCTTTCCCATGAATGAAGTGGTTTTCAAAGACATGGGTTTCCGGTTCCCTTTTTTGGATTTTCAACAGGAGATGCTCCGTTGGACCAAACTGTCGCGTTCTCAGATTCACCCCAATTCTTACGCTTTTATGAGGGCCTTTGAATTGGTGTGTGACTATCTTAGAATTCCTGCATCTAAGAACGTCTTCTTTTCCTTTTTCACCGTACAACGAGGTGCGGATTGAGTTTCCTTCCGTCAGACCCAGAAGATGTTTGAGATTTTTGCCGGAAAAGTGCGGAGTTTCAAAGAGCACTTCTTCTTAGTAAGATCGAAGAGCAAAGCGGCTTTGGATACCTTTTTGGAGGCGGCGAAGGATGGTGTACAGGAACGCCACCCCCTCTTCCATCTGTGTTGGTCTCAAGACCACTTTGGCTATGAGCCGAGAGATTTCAGTCGAACCTTTTCTAGTCTCACGAAGGAGGAGACAGATGTGCGCCAACGACTGTGGGCGTTTGTTCAGTCTCTCCCACGGAGGGTCAAAACTGACAAACGTGGGAACCCATTGATGAATGTGGACGGGACACCAGTAACAGAGCCACGCCTCATCAATACCCACGAGTTGTTGACGTCAGAAGACTTCGAGGATTGTCTTGGTAGTTTGTACCTTCTTTTCACCCTTAATTAGCTTGTTTTTGTGTGTTGTCTTTCGGATCTGATAAGTTTTCTTCCTTTCTATATTTTTCAGGAAAAATGAAAGACTTAGGGCCCTTGTGAACGAAGTGAGCAAGAAGGTCTCCGCCAAGAAGCGGCGCAAGAACGTCCAATCCCTGGAGCACCTCATAGCCGGATCAGGCCCCGATTCAACCTCTAGTCTGTGGTGGACTTGGAAGGTGATGGTCCTCCTGAAGAGCTGGTGTAGGAGCCTGTGAAGAGGAAGAAGGTGGGGACGCCTTCTAAGAAGCCAATTACGCTTATCTGGGCGGTTCCTGTTCGCTCTGAAAGGGGGGACTTCCTTCAGCTCCCGAAAGTGTGGTCCGAACCGGATCAGTGTGGCCCCCATTCGACCCTTTTCCTAGATGACCCTGAGCTGAGGATTATTCAGGACCTAGGTCCAGCTGGCCGGGGTAAGGCAATAACAGATGGAGTTATTGCTACTATGAGGGCTCTGGAAGTCACCGCGGCCTTGAACAACGCTTCGTTGGAGAGTGAAATCCGGGCCAACACATTGGTGCAGAAGAGGGATTCTCTGACTGCTAAGGTTGCTGCTCTTGAAGAGGAGGCAAAGAGCAAAAGGTCAGTCGCTGAGGAGCGCGATCGCCAATTTGCTGTTGTGGAAAAGCAATTGGCAGAGGCTCAGACTGCCCTTGAGCAAGTGAGTGACTCTTCCTGGAAGCTGGCTGAGGAGAAGGTGTCCTTGAAGGAAGCTTTGAAGAAGGCAGACTTCCCTGGGGAGGATGAGGCGGAAGACACGGTCGTCCTGAGGCGTGCTGACCTTGTGGACAAGATTGGTAAGCTTGAAGGAAGCTTGGTGGATGTCGTCAAGCTTTGGTTTTGATCGCGCAGTGGCTCAGCTGAAGGTGGTGAACCCCGACGTTGACTTGAATGTCGAGGGAATTCACCCTCTTAGTGATGTAAAAGATGGGGTGATCGCTCCTCCTCCCGATCTTGAGGAAGAGATTGGGCATGTTGATGAAGCCCAGGCCGATGCGGCCTTGTAATTAATCTCTTCTTTAGCAACCATGCTTGTAATGACATTGCGCGCCCTTCGTGGTTTTAGCACCCTTGCAATATAATCTGCTTTCTTCTTTAATTATACTTGTTTGAAAATGTTTGTTTTATTTTCAAGTACAACGTTTCGAACTGAGTGCTCGTTGCGTGAGGCTTTTTATACTACTCGAAGTATTTGTTGAGAGCAAACTGTTTGACTTGTATGTTTCTACAAAGTGTAGTAATTCGTATGCCCTTAGTATTTCGACTGTTTCTTGGTGCTCGCTTTTTGGAAAACGAGGCTTCCTTTGAAGTGAAGTATGTTCGCTGAGGTGGAATGGCCTACCCCCCGACAGTCATCGTTTCGATGAAATGAATTAATGACTGGAGAGTTTTGCATGTCCGCCTGCGACCTTTATACTTTAACTCGTTGTTTTGAATCAAAGTTTTGCCTTTCTTTCCCAAGGTATTTGTTGCTCTATTGGAACGTTTTACCTTTTGCGTTGTTTTGCATGGGAAAATCCGGGCATGAGAGTTCTAACTGTTACACGGAGTATTTGTTAGAAACATTTCACATCCAAGAGATTGTTTATCTGAATGTGTGTCCAAAGTTGTGTTTCGGACGGAGAACAACGGATGAACGAAGAAATCTATCTAAGTTCAACGAGCTGGGGTTCTACCTAACATGCCGAGCAGTGATGTCGCAGCTGTTAGCGTACATACCGAGGAGTAAGAGAATCTGTCGCGTAGATTTCTCTTATCCTTTAATTTTTTAGATTTAGAGTGGTACGACTTTCGTCTTCCGTTTAATTGCTCGTTGGAGAGCTTGAAGTTCGTTGTGTTGAACTGAGTATGTACATTAGAGTAGTTTGGCGTTGTTTGCCATCTAAGTGTAATACTTTTTGAGTTTTTCGGCATTCCAAGTTCTTGGAATTGTGCCTTTATGGAGATCTTCGAGTCCGTAAGCCCTTGTACCGGTTTTCATTCGGACGGTGTAGGGTCCCTCCCAGTTGTCTGCGAGTTTCCCTTCTTTAGAGTCCTTCTGGTTTCGCCGGAGGACGAGATCACCTACTTCGAATTCTCTCCTTATGACCTTTTAGCTGTGGCGAGCGGCTATTTTTTTGTTTTAGTGCTGTTTCTCGCAAGGCAGCTTCATTCCTGACTTCATCGACAAATTCGAGCTCTTCACTTAGATTTGCCGCTTAGCCAGGAAGTCAGTGTCGGTGTCGGTTCACCAAGTGAGTTTAGTTATCTCAATGGGTATGATCGCCTCTGTCCCGTACGTGAGTCGAAAAGGTGACTCATCAGTAGTGGAGTGGGGAGTAGTTCTGTAGGCCTAGAGGACCGTGTGCAACTCTTTAGTCCATTTAGTTTTGGCTGCGTCCAGCCTTCTTCGTATTCCTCGTAGAATGACCCTGTTTGCTGCTTTGGCGAGGCCGTTAGCTTAAGGATGTTCGACGGAGGTAAAACTTTGTTTGATTCCAATCTTCCTTAGGTAGTCCTGGAACCTTTGGCCTGTGAACTGAGTCCCTTTGTCGGATAGGGCCGGTACTCCGAATCTTGCTAGGATGTTCCTTTTGAAGAAACGAAGTACGTTTTTGGCTGTGATCTTCGCCAATGGTTCAGCCTCAATCCACTTTGTTGAGTACTCGATGGTAACTACCAGATATTTGAGTTGTCCGGTGGCTTTAGGGAATGGTCCCAGAAGGTCAATGCCACACCATGCGAATGGCCAAGGGGAATCCAATGATGTTAATTCAGCGGGGGGTGCGAGGTGCATGTCCCCGTGTCGCTAACATTTGTCACAATGGTTTACGTAGTCTTGGGCATCTTTCAACATGGTAGGCCAATAGTATCCGGCCCTTAGGACCTTTTTCATGAGAGCTTTAGCACCAAGGTGTTGTCCGCAGATGCCGTCGTGGACGTCAGCGAGGACTTCTTGGGTCTCGTTTGGTCCCAAACACTTGATAAGTGGTGTGATGAAATCCCTTTTGTATAGGATTCCTTCAACTAAAGTGAATGAGCAAGCCCTTCGTTTCAGCTTTGTCCTTTCATGCGGATCGGAAGGGAGTTCTCCGTTCGTTATGTAACGGGAAATGGGTCGTCTCCAATCCTCCATCCCAATAATTGAGTTGATTTCGTGGAGCTGAGCATTTCGTCTCTGAACGCTTGGTTCGTTGAGGACTTCTTGTATGACGGTTTTGTTTCCGCTTGCAGTTTGTGTGCTGGCGAGCTTCGAAAGAATATCTGCCCTGTTGTTTTGTTCACGGGGAACAGGAGTTACCTCGACAATTTCAAATTCTTTCATTTTCTCTAGTACCAGCTGGACGTATTGTTGGAGGTGCTCCTCGTTGACCTGGAATTCGCCTGTGACTTGGGATGCCACCAACTAAGAGTCGGTAAAGATTTTTACTTTTTTGGCTCCCAGGTCCTGGGCGTTTCGTAGGCCAGCCAAGAAGGCTTCGTATTCTGCAGTGTTATTGGTTACGGGAAGTTTGTTGTTTTCTATGATTATTCCAGCTCCGCTTCCTTTGGAGTTGGATGATCCGTCCACGAAGACAGTCTATTCTTTTGTGTTATCTTCGGTTGGGAAGGTCATCTCAACAAGGAAGTCTGCGAACACCTGTGCCTTCAGTGCCTTTCTAGATTCGTAGTGTATGTCGAACTCGGATAGTTCGAGTGACCACTTCATCATCCGTCCAGCAACGTCGGGGCGACCCAAGATTTGTCTACTGGGCTGGTATGTTCGGACTATTACCGTATGAGCTAAGAAATATTGCCTCCACCTTCGGGCCGCTATGAGGAAGGCGAGAGCCACCATTTCAATCTTTTGGTACCTCGTCTCTGGCCCTAGCAACACTTTGCTGGTGAAGTAGACTTGTTTCTGCCCCTCCGTTGTTTCTCTGATGAGGATGACGTTTACCGCGTTAGAAGAAACAGAAAGGTATAGGTACAGTATGAAGGTGAGAAAAACCACAAGAAGGGGGGGTTGAATTGTGTTTTTGGAAACTTCTTCTTTTACGTTCTAGATAACTGTCCTCAGGTTCAGAGTCTGAAGTAGTTCAATTAATAGATTTAATTTATTAATTAATAATTAATATTAGTATTAATAATTAATTAATTATTATTAATTATTAAAAGAAGGAAAGTTGATTCACAAAGAAAATATGGAAAAGTTTTTATTTTAACCTATAGCAACGGGATATTGGAACATCGGTTGCTAAATTTTATCTATAGCAACTCTTTTTTCTGCAGTTGCTAAAAGTGTCCGTTGCTATATGGCAAATTTCTTGTAGTGTGCTCAATCACAACTGAAAGAGACTTAACTAAACAATTACAAAGAATTGAATAAGGTTTTGAATACTTGATATACAATCAGAGGTATTCACAATACAGTGCGAAACAGAACAGACTCTGTTTTTCTAGACACTTAGGAATTCAAAGATAAAAACAATTGGAAGAATTCTCTAAGTTGTTGATGTTTGTTTTCGACGTTTTTGCACAGAGTATTGGCCTTATATGCGTGTATGTTGTCTAGCTTTTTTGTTCTCTAAGTCTTCATCCCTATTTATAGAGGAGTTGAGAGACGTTGAGAATTTAGCCGTTACATCAACTTGTCTTGCTTTGAAGCTTTGATTCTTCACCCTTGATCTTTTGCCTGATTTGATAGTCGTCCTATGAAGAACTTATTTCAAATCCATTCCAAAACGAAAGGAACAACTTCTGCAGCAATGTTACTGTTATCTTTGTCTTGTTGTAGAGACAAAGATTGCAGAGATGGTGGTTGCAGAGTTCGTGGCCGTACACTTCATACAATGTCCTTTGTCAACTCTGGTGAAGTAGCTTCTGGCGAGATATGCTTCTGATGACCAGTGCTTCTGATGACCTTGCTTCTGATGACGTGTCTTCAGGAGCTCTT
>Ga0315915_1005930_pt1 | contig 15094 bp, 4 predicted proteins | sample MpolbnodulesMG_FD_207738 | JGI IMG/M metagenome (GOLD analysis project Ga0315915, IMG submission 207738) | Medicago polymorpha root nodule microbial communities from Los Angeles, California, United States - branched nodules | ecosystem: Host-associated > Plants > Roots > Nodule | place: USA... | reverse complement strand
AATTTCGTTCATTTTTTGAAAGATTATATCGAAAAAGACCTCAAGATATTCCTAAAATGAAATTTGTTGTTTTGTAATAGTTTCCTTGGAACAAGTTTCGCATTAACACTCCACTCGCTCTTCTACAAAATTGTAGATTAGAGATTATTACAGATAACTTCTTCTTCTTCTTCTTCTTCCAACAAACAACAATGTCTCATTCTTCTCTTCTCACCCCCTCTTCCTCTCTTACACTCAACTCTCCTCTTCTTTCCCCCACCACCGGTTCTTCTTCTCACTCTTACAATCTTTCTCTTCCTTCGAACTCTTTGCTCTCCGGGTATGTATCTTTTTCTTTCTTTATCTTTGCTTCAATTTCAATTTTTTATAACAACCCTTGAACTCATTCCGAACCCTTTCTTTTAACTCAATTTTAATTCCTTGTAAAGTTCTTATTTTTATTTCATATCTATAATTTCGATGTTTTTTTTTTCCTTCCAATTTGTGGGTATTGAGTTTTTGTTGTTTGTTTACTTGATTCTTTGTTTTAGGGTAGTAGGTTCATAGAAAATTGCCCCTTTTCATATTTTTGCTAGTGGGGTTAGGGTGAAATTGAAATTTTTTGGAATTCATTTTTATTTTGTATTGTATGAAACTGAAAAATGATGCAAATTTATGTTAAATTTGAACTGGCTTATTCTTGAGATTGTATTGTATCAAACTGAAAAATGATGCTAATTTATGATAAATTTGAACTGGATTAATTTTGAGACAAATGAATAATCTGGATTTGGTGTAAAAGACTTTCAATTTTTACTAGTTTTAGCTCAAATTAACCAAGTGATTAATTAGCTCTAGTTAAGGACAAATCTTTTATGAGAATCTGAGTTCAAATCTTGGTTAAAACAATTATTGGCCAGACTGTACTTACTCTCTGGTTGAACTCCAAATTACCGGGGCTTCCTCCCTCGGGGCCTGGAGGACCCCTTCCTGTAGAATATTCTATGTTATTCTTTATATTTTACTTCTACTAAGGGAATAAAACCATGCTGTGATTTGCAGGAAATTGAGGAAATCTGTAGAATTTAGAAAGATTATCCGAAAATCTGCCGTGAAAGCTGTGTATGGTGATCAATTTTGGGGACCTGAGAGGAGTTCACGTCAGGGTATTTGGTCCATAAGGTAGATTTTTGCTTGTTAATTTGTTTAATCTGTTAACTTTAGTCTTATTTATTGATTTGAATTATGTGTTCTTCTAGGGAGGATTTGGGAGTTCCGTCTTCGCCTTATTTTCCTACCTATGCACAAGGACAAGGGCCACCCCCAATGGTGCAGGAGCGTTTCCAGAGTGTTATAAGTCAGCTTTTCCAATATGTAAGGATTTTTTACTCTTGGCGTTGCTTCATGTTGAGAATTTAGTTTATGTTTAGTCCTTCGAGTATTAATAATCTATTTTGCTATTTAGAGAATAATCCGTTGTGGTGGAGCAGTTGATGATGATATGGCAAATATCATAGTTTCTCAGCTTCTTTATCTAGATGCTGTTGATCCAAACAAGGTTTGTCCTTCGTTTTTTAGTTGTTCAAAGCTCGTGGTTATATATACCTTTATCTATATAAAGTGATCCTTTGCATTTCTAGAGATGTCATCAAACACATACATTTGATATGCCTTTATCTATATAAAGTGATCCTTTGCATTTCTAGAGATGTCATCAAACACATACATTTGATATGCCTATGATCTTGAGTTTATCTTTGATCTTGTACCATGTTGAACAGGATATTGTCATGTATGTAAATTCTCCAGGAGGATCGGTTACAGCTGGTAATAATTTTCTTATGCAACTATCTTGCACTTGTTTGTATATTTATTTTTATTACATGTACTCTAAACATAGGCTAAGAAAATATCATTTCATTCAAAAAGTAATACACTTTCTTTGTTTTTGTTCTTAGGTATGGCAATATTTGATACAATGAGGCATATCAGACCTGATGTGTCCACTGTCTGTGTTGGATTGGCGGCTAGGTAATATTTCATTTTTCCTCTGGGTAATAATACATAATTGCTGATAAGTTACCACTCACTATCAGTAAAAGGGTAAAAGTCTATCCTAACTTTCATGTACACATGCAAAACTTATTCACTTTTTTTTGCTTAGTGCTAGGAGAATTTAAGAAGATGAATTAAGACCCTCACTTGCACACTGTCTATTAAGCCTATCTTAATTTAGATAAATATTTCTTTTCTATTTGTGTTTATTTATTTAGCGTGATTGGTCGCCCTCATACACACCCCTTTGTCATTTTCTATGTTTCATGTCATTAGTAGACTATGAAACCCCAACATAGATAGGGATGTAGGACGTTGACACAGATACATCGATAAGAACAAAATTTAAGATATAGGACACCGAGATTTGTTGAGACTTGAGATCATGAGAGCAGTTAGTCTGAACCAATCATGAGAGCAGTTAGTCTGAACCAGTCATGTGTGGTTATATGATTATATATCTTTTGGCATGATTATGTCATGCACATGCTGAATACATACACGTGTGAGACATTCAAGTGTTAAACCATAATTGTCAGCTAAGGGTCCGTTTCATATGCAGCAACACCAACCAAACTTTACGCCACTAATTGGTCCGTTTCATATGCATATTAGATCAAACTTTTTTTTTAAGAAGCAAAAATGGTATATATATTAACACAACCACAGGGGTGTCTTCTCAGCACAAGGTGTACTAACATATTAGATCAAACTTGATTGTGATGGTATAAAATCGGATATTTGAATATTATGTGGTGTTTGATATGACATTGTACAAGTTAGTATCTTATATAAGACAATACTATCTTACATTTTATAATGACTTACACTTTCATAACAGGATAAAAGCAAGCATATTTTTACCAACATACCCTATATTGAGTATACATTATATTTACATAGATATACATGTTTTATTATTTTTACAGAAAAAAGTCAATAAATACTAGATATGAAAGATCGGGTCTTCATATGGAAAATAGCAGATTTTAATTAAAATCTAGGTTTAATAGTAATTGATGAATTTAAACAGGGTTGTGCAAGAGCATTGAATTGTCACCATAGTTTATGTACGGAATGAGTTTCTTTTAAATAGCCATGTATTATGTATACTATGCATTATTGTATAATTAAGCATTAAACTTTGATATGATTTTTGTTTTAATTTTTTTATTTTTATCTGCATTACTGATAAACTTTTAAGGAATGTTGTTTTATTTAGGCTATTTGGGCTAAATTGTTATCGCATATTTTCTGTAATTATTTAAAAAAATTGATATTTTCTTTATATAAGAACTTTTGAACTTAAAATTTGAGAGCTTCTTAGGCTATATCTTTGCAAAATATGCTGAACACAAGATACGTAAGGTCCACCATTTGCATTAGTCACTCAGAGTGCACTGTATTTAGGCTACTTGGAGTTTTGGACTAAATGGCTGTCTCATATTGTCTTTAATTATTTACAAAAATTATATATTTATTGTTGGAAATCCCGCCCCGAGCGTGAGGGGGTGTGTTGGTAATCCCACCTTAATTGCGATCTGCCCCTAGTTGCCTTGTGTTGGCTTGTCTTTGAGGGGGTGGATTTAGTCCCACATCGGTTAGATAGGACGCTTGATAAGAGTTTATAAAGAGGAGGCACTCCTCACCGTACAAGCCGGTTTTGTAAGGAGGAGTTAGGCTCCATATCAACATTTACCCTTAACCAAGAACTTTTGAACAAAAAGCTTAAGAGCTTCTTAGGCTACGCCTTTGTAAAATATGCTGAACACAAGCTATGAGAGGTCCACCATTTGTAGCTAGAAACTCAGAGTGCACTCTATTTCCAATATATGTCATACGTGTTTATGTTCTGGATTTTTGGTCTACCGTTAGCCTAGTTCTTCTCAGTAGTTAAGACTTAAGATAGTCTATTTTAAGAGATACCATTAATATAAAACCTTAATTACTCAGTGGGTTTCCTTTTAATTTAGTGCTTGAAAATTCCAGTTCTCCTATTTTTTGCTTGGTTTTAGTCCTCTTATTTTTAAAACAAATGTGGTTCATTAAACCGAGTTTCGTCCAACTGGTTAATTCAGCTTCTTAGCCTACGCTGATCTAACAGTTTACGGAAGTTGTGCTAACATGGCATCCAATGCCTGGAGATGTGTACTCTCTTGGTTAAGTATTTTCATCGACATCAACTGAGTTTAGTTGCATAACTGAAACATCTCTGAGCTTTGGGTTATGTACCTTCTCGATTGGGAGCTGAGTTCGACATTTCTCCGGAGCAGGGAGATGGTACTGTTTACCTTTACCTTTCTGACAAGTATGGAGTTAGACAATTCAAGTTCATTCCCTCTTTAAAGCATGGTGGTTGGAAGGATAGCCTCCCGACCAATCATAGCTTCTTGTCTGAGTATAGCAACCCCCCCAAGGCAAGTCTAGATAATTTCCATCATGTCCAACTTAACTCTAACACGTCCATCAGATATTGGACCTCAAATTAACAGATTGACTAAGCTTGTTCAATTTTAAGAATAAGAAGACCGAGAAGAAAAAACTAGAGAGACCAAAATAGCACATCAGCTATATTCGAGGGATCAAAGTTGCAATTAAATAAAAGTTGGATACATATTTGTATCTTGACATGTCACTGGAAATGTCCAATATTACGAGTAATTTCTCACTGAAAACTAATTGATAGGTGATTGTATGCTTCTGACTTTTTATTTAAGAAATTTTTAATTCCTGTACTTATATATTGATCTGTTCATGAGCAGTATGGGAGCTTTTCTGCTTAGCGCCGGGACCAAAGGTAATGATTCCTTTAACTTGCAATGAATGTATCCATTTTTCTTCTTTTCTTGGTCCACTTTTGCAAAAGGGAAAAATGACTATATCTAACTTTATATTCCCGCCTGTCATTTTTGAAGGAAAACGATTCAGCTTGCCAAACTCAAGGATAATGATTCATCAACCGCTTGGTGGTTTTCAAGGAGGGCAAACTGACATAGATATTCAGGTATATATAGGCCCTGTTTTCTTCCCCCCTCATTTGATGGCACAAACCTCTTGTTTCTTTTGATAAAATCATATATCTTTTTCATAGAAAATTAAAGGCTATCACAGGTACCACTTGAAGTCCAATGAGTTATCCTTAAACCATGATAATATTAAACTCCCTACAATATTGTTCTATACTCTCATATTCCTATTTTTCCTTTCCTATACCTGTTCTATTTGTATTCCATTCCATGTCATACTTTTGGCTTTAGTTGGTTTTTGGATTGGATTTGATTAGTTGATTTTTAACACCTATACAATAAGGGATATCATCCATGTGCCAGGGAAGACATGATTGGTTAACTTGTACCATTAATTTTTTGCACAAGTATCATAAATTCATAATTATGATTCATAATCCTCTCAGGCAAATGAAATGCTGCATCACAAGGCAAACCTGAATGGGTATCTGTCCTATCAAACTGGGCAAAGTTTAGAGAAAATTAACCAGGATACAGACCGTGATTATTTCATGAGTGCAAAAGAAGCCAAAGAATATGGACTCATCGATGGTGTCATCATGAATCCTCTCAAAGCTCTCAAGCCTTTGGCAGCTGCAGAAGAGGGTAAAGATCAGGCTATTATTTGAACTCGACACTGTTGTACTCCTAATTTCGTAGGTATGAAAAACAAGGATGTTGTTTTTGGTTGGTTGCTTAGTATAGCTGAATTTTTCACAGATGTTGTTGATATCTGTATAACGGTGTACCAAGAAATGAGGCCAAAATGATACTCAGTAATGTTGCATTGCCTCAGAGTTTATACTGTTACAATTCAAAAAAGCTTCCTTAACGCCGATCCTGGATTTTTCCTTCAAGCATTGTATTCAATATTGTGATGACTGACGAATGGTCTCATATGTTACCCTCCCTTAGACATGTGATTCACTTCATATTCGACTGATGCCATCCCAAATTGTTGTTATAGACCAAAAATATAAAGGAATTACTGGGTGGTTTAGCAGAATTTAAAGAGACGTCATTTCTTAGTTTTGATGGTTGGGGTTGAAAATTCTTTATTTTTAATAACTTTTATGGTATTTATATAAAGAAAGCGATAGACATTAAATCTTAACAAATTTATATTATGTTTTACTAAACGGTGCCCCCTAATATGGACCCCCAAAAAAAGTCCACCAATGAACCTTCTTGTATGACCTGCTACAGATTTTTTGCTGACAACTTTTTCATTCATCAATTGAAATGGTTCATGGTTTCTATTGATGATTGAGAAAGTAACGAACCCATGAACAACCCTCTCTTTATTTTATTAGTTTTGGCTTGTTTATAGTTTTTCCCCGTTTTCATTTATAATTCTTGCACAATTGAAATGAAAATTAAAGCTTAAATTTTTTCCCCTTTTGAAAATCTCAACTTCAAACCTGCCATTGCAGTTAGTACTAGTACAAATACGAGGTTATTTATTTATTTATTTTTTTATCATGAAAGAGATCTATTGGGCATGTAATCAACCAACTAATTTATGATTTTCGTGTTAGATATCTTTTTTAGGGAATACGAGGTTATTTATTTATTTTATTTTTTTTATCATGAAAGAGATCTATTGGGCATGTAATCAACCAACTAATTTATGATTTTCGTGTTAAATATCTTTTTTAGGGAATAACTGTTGTTGATAATGGAGAAAACATAAGATTATTCTTTGAAACAAGCGAAAAGCATTGCCTATAGTTTTTAAAATGTCCAGAAATTCAGATCTATTTGTTGTGATTTGCACAGCCATTCATGTAACTAGACTAGATAACTCTAACTAATTTATATACAGCTGCTTAATTTTGAGGGTGGTTTTGAAATGAAAGAGTTTTACACATTAGAGAAAGAGTACAGAAATACACAAGATGGAAACCAGTCCCACAAAATTGGTACCCTTTACAACCAGTAATTTAGTAAGGTTCACCTATGGTCCTTTTAAATTGCAGTCCATATTAGGGGCTCCCTTACAAAACATAATAGTATATATTCAATTCATAAATTTTAGTAAAAAAAAATACTTTTTTTATAGAATTTAATTTGTACCTATGGTAAAATAATTTTATACGTATATTCATTTAAATCTTACCACTTAGATATATGTGTATGTATTTGAGAAAATAATATAATCACAAATATGGTAACATCTGATTAGATGTCATGTCTATGTACAATTTACATGGTTAGTACATCAGAAATTTTTTAGGTAACAATATATTTTGGATGTCAAAATTTTATAGTTTGAACACAATTTGATCAATTTCAAATTACAAGAACTTTCTACATTTGCTTCTTTCTCACTACCAAAGTCATTCCAAGTCTAAATCAATCACTGGTAGTTAAGATTTAAGTATCATCCGCACCCTCCGGTATTATAAGAAAAAATTCACATTTTAGATTTATTCAATTAATGATGAATATGACCTTTATTATAAACTACATATATCATTTAATAAATGAATCTAAAATGTTAATTTTTTACTTATAATAGTAACCATATGGTGTACTTCAGATAGTCACTCATCATCGTCAACCGTTACATTTGCATCCATGAAAAAAAATTGGCAAGAGGAATATCATTTGGATGTTTCATGTTTGATTATAAATCCACTTCTGAGTAGTTTATTTGGCACTATGGGGACGTTAACATTGACAAGCATAGCATAACATTTTTTACAGGTTTCTTTCACTTGATGTAACCTTATTTTAGACGTGTCAGACACTAAATATAGATAGATATTTTATTCGAAGTACAGATCTTGTTTGTCATATTATAGGACCTATTTTGTCATACTCTTTCTTATTAGTGATTTTTTTGTTGTCAAATAGCCTAATGATTATAAATTCATCTCTTAAAAGTGATTAAGTGGAAATCCACAATTTTGAGCTTGTGATTTGTATAGTGCAATGCCCCTATCAACTAAGTTATATGTCCCTGTCAAGTGTCAACTAAGTTATGTTAACGAGACTAATAAAACCTCTTTATTTACCTAAGTTTTTATCATGCGCTGTTCATTTTCTTAAAGCCTCCAATTTATTTTGTACCGAACAGCCTAAAATACAAGTGTAGATCCTTCCTACTTCCAACTAAACATCTAAATAAAAATCTCCCTAATCCAATTAGATTTAGCTACTTCAACCGCAACTATATCTATTTTTTTTTTTATATATAATACAACTATCTTTAATCTAAGCCAAATGAATTTTATAATAACAACTATATCTAATTTAAGCCAAAGGAAAAGGCTAGAATTTGATAATTAGTAGTAATTATGTTAGGTAGCTTACGGCGTAAAGTACAATTCATACGACGACGTCCATCTTTTTCATATACATAATAAAAACCAAGATAACGATACCACACATACTAGCAACAAAGACGATATTAAAAATTTGTTTCATAGCATACTATTAAAAAGGATACATTTTAATAGATAACGTCCATCTTTTTCATGGAAAATGTACATTTTCAGCTCCGGTTGTATATGAAAAGTAAGATTATAAGTTATAACCATACAAATTACTCTTAGAAAAATACTCTATACAAATCACTGTATTAGTAAAAGTACTCTATTATAACTATACAGTAATACCAGTTTCTTTCTTAAAAAAAAAAACTATACAGTAATAGCAGTTAAACTCAATAACTATTTAGCGACAAAAAACATGCGCAATATGCCAAAATGATTGTTATATGGCAATAGAAACTGAGATCCGTTCAACTCAACTTTTGGGTAAGAGAAAGAAATTACTTAATAAGTTATCTCACAACTCTTTTAGTTGTTAATTTAATATTTACTTCTTCGTTTAAGTTTGGATCTTGAATAAAAAATTCTTTATCTTTTAACTAAAACTAGTTAAACTACTTAACCTTCGTGATATTTAATTGTTTATAAGACTAAAAAAAATTGTTTATAAGACTTGAATTAATTGATGGCCAACTAAATCATTTATCTTTGACTTTTTTATAAAAAAATTAGATGAATTGAGTTTTGGAGGTTTAGTATGATGATGATAAAATCCAAGCATCTACTAACAAAGGCTTTTATATATCATTTATCAAAGAGACTCACACACTAGTAACATAATGAACTCACGCCTTTAATAAGTATTAGTCAACTTCTTATCATATGGGACCGTCTTTATTCTCTTTTCGATGAAAGGATAAATGCCAAACCAAATGAGAATCATACTTCTTCACTTTACATCCAAAATTGCATTTTCTTAATTTATTTTACTTGCATGGTTGCATATTGAAATATTTTTGGATTATGTTTGATCGTAGTACGTAATTTCTAGCATAAATCTTCCATGGACACATAAAAATTGACAAAAATGCAGCGTCTCTTTGTACTTACGTATATTTTCATAATCCCCTCAAAACAAAATAAAGAGATACAATTTTTATTTTATTTTTATATACGGTACGTTATCTAGTTTTGGGATTAAATAACACAAAATAAATTCAATGATGTTTCGTCAACGAAGATGGAGTCAGGGAACAGCAAAGAGGTTTCCTCAAAATTTCAAACTGTTTCCACTCTCATCAATTAAATTTGCACCCAATTAAACACCCTCATTATTCAAACCATGCCAATATATTCTTTTTCGTACCAAACCAATGTGACAATGATAAACTAACACAAATTGGTGGAGAGATTGAGCTAAATTAAATATTAAAGAATAAAAGAATCAACACCATGTCCTATAAAATGTCAACTAAGTAACCAATGGACGTGGTAACCACTTCTTAAATTTCATTTCATAAAAAATAGTTGTCAAGTCACATACATAAAGAGACACCTTTACTTAATCTTGAACTTCCCTTAGCTTGTAAATAAAGAAGAACAACGTGTTTCTTCAATTCAACACTAATTGGTTTCATTCTAAACAAAATGGATTGGCAGAAAAAATCCAAAGAGTTCTTCTTCAACTATATTGCTATCTACACCCCTACAAGGATCTTCCACCTCCTCACCATCACTATCCTCACCCTTCTCATCCCTCTATCTTTTCTTCTCTTAGCTAGTCTCTCTGGTGCCAAATTCTACCTTCAAATCAATTCACAACAACCCTTACCTTATCTTTTCTCTTTTGCTATACACACCTCCCCATGTATTCTCTATGTTCTTGTCTCCATTGTAAGTGTAGCTACTTTGATCAATGGTTTGATGGGGAAAATCAACCTTATGAATGATTCATCCAATTCTATTCTCCTCCAAACTCGTCTTTACATGTCATGGAAATGGATTCTTCTTTTCACTTTTCAAATATGTGTTGGTTTAGGAATTGAAGCAAGCATTGCAGCTGGAGTTTTCGACTCGGACGGGGATGTTTTTGATGATGGTTCTAGTTTTGGTGTTGAGAGAAGCTTCATAAGCAGAATGATATTTCTTTTGGGATTACATGAAACAACACAAATTTGGTCAAGAGTTGTTGTGAGACCAGTGGTGGATGACACTATATTTGGTGCTGGAAAAAGAGAAAGATTATGGATTGAGAAAGTGGTTGTGGCAGGTAGTTTAGGAACATTGTGGTGGTGGAAGTTGAGAGAGGAAGTTGAGAATTTAGGTGTTATGGCTGAAACAAAGAAAGATGAAATGATGGAGGTGGGAATAGAAGAATTTGTTGGATGGTGGTTATATTATCTAACTGTTACAATCGGTATGGTGAGGATTGTGAAAGGTCTTATGTGGGTTTTCATGATTTCTCTATGTAGAAGAAGGGTAACACAGATTAATGAGGTGGAACTGGACCTGAGTCAGAATGATGACAAAGTGTAAATTTGACCAGTTTTGGTTTTGGAGAAGAAGAAAAAAAACTTTTTTTTTTTCTTTACTTGTTTCTTACTCTATCTTTTTTTTTTGTCATTTTATTTTATGGTTAGGGATATTGCAATATTGTATACTTTGGCAAAATTGTGATAAACCCGTGGCCAATATTGTATTGATGATGTATTATTGATCAACTTGTTGATAATCACTTCTTTAATAGGGCTTATTGATCTTCTTTTTTATTTTAAGGAAAGGCAAAATGGGCTTGTTGATATTCTTGCTTTTTTTATGATGTTACTATTATCAATATGGAGGTTTTTTTTTTTAAAAAAAAGTTAAATTAACCCACCCAAATTGACACCGAAAAGAATAATATGAATAAAGATGTTGCATTGCATGGTTTGTTTTTCTAATTGCAACACAATTACAACTGAAATAATATCCGTATCATTTAACCACAATTTAAAATTTTGAGTATAATTGACTAGTTTGATTAGAATCTAAACTTACAGAATGATATTTATTTAGTGTTTAACGAATCTCGATTCCATGAATTTTCTTTTATTAAGACTAAGAATTGAAATTGGTATTTTGGAGTTCACAAATTGTGCACCAGGCACATGCACCTGCCGTACACTTTGTGGTATCTTTAACCAAAAGAAAGCGAGTACAAAGGAGAAAATGAAAAGTTCAATCCTATCTTTGATGAGATGGATAAAGTGTTTGATTAATTTAATCAATAAAAACAAGTGAGCATAAATTAATCGAGAGTTATCAACATGGTGTGACATAAGTGATAGATACTCGAGTTCTTTAATTATTTGGGGGAGTGATTTGATCCATGCTTTAACAAAATCATGATGTCATAGTAATTTCGCATTCTAGCCGTCAACTTAAATATCTATTTTCCCTAATATTCATAAAACATGGATCAAACAGCCCATTTTGGCGAATTTTAAAGGAATATATACATTGCAATTGAGTGTTTATCATTTCTTTTACATGTATTTATCTCAAAGAAACTTCCAAGCTGAGATTGAATGAAGTGGAGTCCCCTTCCATCCAATTATTAAACAGTTGCCATTTTTGTCTATAGTACAAAACTTCCCACAGTCAAACTTTTTAGCAACCAAATTAGCTTGATAAATTGAAGACTCACTGAATCCAGTTTCCACCATTCTATACCTTGCAAAGAACCTTCTCCAAACATCAATCTTCACATTCCTAACCTTCCTTTCTTCATCTTCCAAACCAACAATGTTTCTTATCCCTTCAGATAATATTGCTTCCATTATCACTCTACACTCATAATCCTCTTTTATACAAGTATCAACACAGTCAAAAAATGCTGAGTAAAAGAACAATGCTTCAACAAACCTATTCGCAAACAAGGGTGAATTATGGTTTGCTTCAAGTTCAAGTACTATCATAATAAACGGTTTCATTTTTCTTATCACCTTCATCAAATTCTCCAAGCCATCAGAATTTGATACCATAGTCCTAAGTAAACATGGAGAATAAATAGCAACAGCTTCATCATATTCAATTTCAAATTGATCTAACTTAATCTCCATAGCATCTTCAACAAAAACTATGTTATATAAAAAGGGTAAGTTCAAGGATTCAGCAAAACTCGTTAAACTTTTGCCAATTTCTTCTAACTTAGCCTTGTTAGAAAATCCAATAGCTGTGATCTTCAGAATTTCAACCGGCTTTTCCTTGCGGTCTACTAATGCTTGCATGAAACATGTACCCATCACTCCACATCCAATATTAAGATGAATCAAATGGATTTTTGTTTGTGATGCAACATGTTCCACTATAGCTTGTACACCAGCAAATTGCATTACTTGATTGAAAGGAATTTTTTGATGACATTTAACTACTATGTTAGTATCTAATTCCATTTTGTCTATCAGTTCCGTCTCCTTGTTTCGCTCATTTGATCTATGCAGTTTCATCTTTCCTCGTCCGGTTTCTCTGTTGATTCTCTCTTGAAGTGCTTGAGAGAAATGGAAAAGAAGTCTCTGAACTGTGCTTCCAATATTCCCACTTTCATTCATAAGATGAAAATGTGAAAGTAACATGTTTGCACGTTCAAATTGTTGACAACCTACTCTCTCAGCTGCTGCTAGAACAAACTGAGCTAGTTCAACTTGTTCATTTTCTTCCTCCGACAACAAGCTTCCAAGAACAGTTCCATAAGGAATGTAAAGATTATTATCATGCCACTCTGATGAGTTTTGGATATACTTTGTTCCTGCAAGTCTTATTATATCTTCAGTTGACAACTTTTGAGGACTTACACAAGTTTCAACATTGCTTTTGTTTTTTTGCTTATTGAACTTGCTTCCATAATTTTTCAATAGCTCAAGTGATGCTAAAGAAGATGGTGGTGGCATTTGCACCTGCTTAAGCCGTGGAATTGATATCATAGCTTGATTTTCTTGCTCTAGATCTTGCAGTAACTTCTCCATTGTTGTTATTGCTAAGAAACTGTGTTCTACGTGGAAGATTATATAGTCAAATTCTCTTGTATAACCGTCTTGGAATATATTGATATTGAAAGGTGTGAGAGAAAAAGAATGGTTCAGCATGTTTACGGTAAGGAATCTAACATTGGAGGAATCATGGGATGATATATAATTCGATGTTTTTCATAAAATGGAGCCGTAATTTCATAATTGGTTTGTCGTTATTGAAACAAATGGGAGAGTCGAAACAAACAATGGTGTAGTACATCGAATATTTTATCATATATAGGTGTTCTTAAGAAGTTCTGCCAACGTGGCTAATTATGGCGTTGAATGAAAATGTTAGATGGAATGTCACGGATAAGACACTAGAACTCCAATTCTTCTAGACTAGATGACTAAACGGGTGTGTGTGTTTTTATTTTTACAAATATTATATTTCATATTTTTGACAAAAAAAAATCGCATATTTCATTTGTTAGCTTCATATTTGAATTTGTATAAGGAATTATATAAGTAGTGGAATTCGCTAATAAGATAAAGTGGGTGTATTTTTCGCATCACAATCAACTGACGTTGGAATCAGTTAATGTAGAATCGATTATCAACTTATACAAAATCCAATAATAGCCAAATCAGTTGTCAATTGATAAAAGAGAATGACTACCAAGTTTAAATGAGAATTGGATGTTGTTATTCGGTTTTATTATTGGGTTGTGATGATGTTTAATGAGTCTGAGAAACTGCAACATTGATTTGACTAAGTCAAAAGGTCATATTGCAATTTTCCTATATGTGGCATGATAAAGTAAATGGTTATGCGAAGAGAAAAGAAGATAAAATGACCTCAAAGTTGATTTGAACGACAGTGCATGGTTAAACATTCACTCCCTTAAAGATAGGAAGGTGTCGAACATAGGTAAGTAAATGACAACCGAGCAATCAACCATACAAGTACAATTATGCCCTCAACTCAGCCATATGAGCAAGATATTAGCTAGCTAAGTCCAGAACGTGCATGAAGACTTACTCTCTTAATAATAAGGTGATGAAGGATGTGGATAGATGATATGGAAGTTTATAATTTAGTTGACAAGGCAGTTTTGGGGTGTAACTTAGCCTAAAAGATAGTAGCTTACACCCCCTAAAATTTGCGAATAGCCAAAAAATACTTTGATTTTGAATGACATCGGATAACTTGTAAGGACCATGTTTTTAATGGCAATAGATGATATAATTAAGGGAGTGCATTACTAATGAATGACATTGATTCAAGAACTAATTTGCGTACGTAAGTGGTGAATTTAACGAGTAGTTTGACATAATATTAGATACCAGTTAGTAAGGACCAAGTTCAATTTTGCATATTCGCAAATTTTAGAGGTATAAAGGCTCGACTCTTACAAGTTGTGGTTGTGAATGGATAATTTATTAAACCATAAATTTGACTTAAAAATGCTTGTGATTAAAGTTGTGGACCTTTTTAGGAGACTAATAAAGTCCTCAAGTTGTGATTACAAGTTATTGGGGTAAATGGATAATTTACTAAACCATAAATTTGACTTAAAATAAACTTTGATACCACACTTTTTTTAATCTAAAATTTAAAAAATTAGACATCTATCTATATCACCTCTTTAAAGCTGAAATTGTTAGGCCGGATGCTATGATCGGGGTTCGAACCCCGGTACCTCTACTTGTTTGTGTGAGTTTATAATGGCTTTACCATTTCGTCTATCTAAAAAAACAAAAAAAAAAAAAAAAAAATCAGAGGCAA
>Ga0315915_1005929_pt1 | contig 15096 bp, 8 predicted proteins | sample MpolbnodulesMG_FD_207738 | JGI IMG/M metagenome (GOLD analysis project Ga0315915, IMG submission 207738) | Medicago polymorpha root nodule microbial communities from Los Angeles, California, United States - branched nodules | ecosystem: Host-associated > Plants > Roots > Nodule | place: USA... | reverse complement strand
TAAACTAGTAACTACTGTGTTCACATGCATTGGAAAAATACAATACAAAAATACAACACCTGAGCTATTGGATGCAATAAGAAAAGTTAGAGATGAGCTCCAAACAGACTTGAACTTTAAAGGAAAATAGACAACTATTGAATCATATTTCAATAGAGTGTAATATGATTATGGAAGAGATGTTTTTGGCTTCGGTGCCTTTCAGTGCCTTTTGTTCCTATTTCTCTCTAAACCATTAATTCTCTCTTATCTAATTAATTTATTTTAATCATTCATCCAACCTTCTCTCTAATCTAAAATAAACTAAAGGCACTGAAGTCAAAGACACTAAATCCTCTCCCGAAAATTATAAAGGGATCTCTTGAAAAATTATTATCTTATTATTTTATGGAGTTTTTCAATTTTTTACATTGGCCCAAGTCGAGACCGGACAAATTTATTATTTTAGAGAGTTTATTAATTTAGCGAGTATTAATTTAAAGAGTTTCTACTGTATTTTTATAATTTCTTTTGTCTCTTGTAATCACGTCAACAATTATAAATGTTGTATTTTTATATGGTGTTGAAATGAATCAAAGTAGAATCAACTTTTTGATGTTCATTGAATACCATTGTTGATTAATATCCACCATCACTTTGAGATCATTGAGGTCACGTTACACCTTTTTATCAATAATAACATCTTTAAATAATGCTAACGATTGATATTTGACTCAAAACCATTGAGAGAATAGAATAGAACGTTTCCTCATTCGACCCTATTCTCACGCTTTCTTCTTCTTCCTCTCCAATTCCCAAACAGTCTTACACATTTCAATTCTTCATTATCCATTTTCTTTTTCAATTCTTTTTCTCTAACTTTTCAATGTACACCATGGTCCACATTTCTCATGTTCATGACCGGACATCTATTATCTTTTTTGAACGACGCTGAGGACTGAACATCTGGAACGTGGGATCAAAAGCAGATCGGATAACAAACAAAGATCCTTATTGTTTTTATTATATTTCAAATAACAAAGTGATACAATTGGGATGCAATTACAATGGCAGAGAGAAATGCTTCTGCCATTAAGGTTGTTTCAAGAAAATCTTTATGGTTCTTTTTCACAACAACAACGTTATTTTTCATCATGTCATGGCTCTTTGTTCTCCGTTCCACACGTTCAGATTCAACACCAGCCACCATCTCAGAGCTTCTTTCCACCACCTCCAACGACGGTTCAGATTCCGTAACATCTCAATCACAAAACTCTGAATCCTCCTTCAGCAATAGAGCAATCCTTGTAAACACCGAAACAAAAACACCAGAAACTCCAATATGCAAAACTGAAACAACCACCGTATCAAACAACGACACCAAGAGCAATAAAAACAACGTTGTTTTGAAAATTTTCATGTATGATTTACCTCCCGAGTTTCATTTCGGGTTATTAGATTGGAAAGGCGATGAAAAGACGAAAAACATTTGGCCTGATATGAAAACAAAGATACCACATTACCCTGGTGGTTTGAATTTACAACACAGTATTGAATATTGGCTTACATTGGACATTCTTGCTTCAGAATTGCCAGAAATTTATCCTGCTAGAACTGTAATCAGAGTTAGAAACTCGACCGAATCTGATGTTATATTTGTGCCATTTTTTTCATCTTTGACTTATAACAGACACTCCAAAACAGGTCCACGTGAAAAGAGGAGTAGAAACAAGGTGTTGCAAGAGAAGTTGGTGAGGTATTTGATGAGTCAAGAAGAATGGAAAAGGTCTGGTGGAAGAGATCATTTGATCTTGGCTCATCATCCTAATAGTATGTTGAATGCTAGAATGAAACTTTGGCCTGCAACTTTTATATTGTCTGATTTTGGGAGATATCCTCCTAATATAGCAAATGTTGATAAAGATGTGATTGCGCCGTATAAGCATGTTATTGGTTCTTATGTTGATGATCAATCTACCTTTGATAGCAGGAAAACTTTGCTTTACTTTCAAGGAGCTATTTACAGAAAAGATGTATGTTATGTTCCTCTTTCTATTCTGGTTTATGTTGTTGGTTTTGTTTGTTTCTTTAGCTTTTTTGATAAATTCCTTACATCCTGAAGGGAATCCTTAAGTTATATAACATTTTCTTAGGTTCAGTTTGGATTATCTTCTAACTTGTCTCTTAATTGAATTGAAATGAAAAAGCTAATTTCATCCTATATGAAATATTAATGCTCAAAAATCTCATTATTTTTGCAACAAGATTAGTTTGATATTATTTTTTTCCATAAGCACTTGCGGAGAATTTTATCCAATCTGGCTTATAGTTGAGTAAATTTTGAGGAATTTGGCTCCGTTCTCGCAGGGTATGTTTGGATTCTTGGTATAAGACAGAATAAAGTGAAATGGAATGGAATTGACAAGTTCATTTTAAAAAATAAATGTTATCACATTCCATTCGAGTTCACTCCATTCCACCCTATACCATCAACCGGAACATACTCCAAGTCAGAGTGTCTGTTGCTGCTTTCTCAAGGTTATCCAGGGTAGTCTTAGGTGTCTTGAATTCCTGTATATCATATTTTTGCACAACTAAATGTAATGCACCAAGATGTCATCCTTAAGGTACCATAGGCATTAAATTTTATTTATGTGCATTTTGGTTTGAAGAAGCAACACTAATTAATTACTAAGATCGAGCACAGACAGCTTTGTTAGGTAAAATGATGGTTTAGCCGTCCTAGTTGCATAATTGAGCACATCTATTTGATGTAGGAAGGATAGCTAAGAAGTTAAACCTGTGAATTTACTAACATCACTAAAGAAAATAAAGTAGTTTTGTCTAGTAAAATTAACTACATGTAACATTTAATTATATATTTCTATGTGAGTAAAAAATGCTATTAACTGGATTATTTCCTGAATTGCTGTTACTCTTCTGATCCTCACTTTAAGAGAAATTCTGTTCTCAAATGCTTCCTCGGTTTCATTACATATACATACAAGGGCTAAAGTGTTCTTAATTTTACTTGAAATTTTACATGTAACATGTTTTTTAGCTTAAAAAACCATCAATTGTGCTCAAAGTGGGTTTTTCTCATGCACAGGGAGGCTATGCTAGGCAAGAACTATTTTATCTTCTAAAAGAAGAAAAAGATGTACATTTTTCATTTGGGAGTGTACAGAAAGGTGGAGTGAGGAATGCAACAAATGGCATGCGATCTTCGAAATTCTGCCTCAACATAGCCGGCGACACACCATCATCAAATCGCTTATTCGATGCCATTGCAAGTCACTGTGTTCCTGTCATAATCAGTGATGAAATTGAACTTCCATATGAGGATGTTCTTGACTACTCCAAGTTCTGCATATTTGTTCGCACAAGGGATGCTGTTAAAAAGAAGTATCTGATAAACTTCATTAGGAGTATTGGCAAAGATGAATGGACAAGAATGTGGAACAGGTTGAAAGAAGTTGAAAAATTCTTTGAATTTCAGTTTCCTTCTAAGGAAGGTGATGCTGTTCAAATGATTTGGCAAGCTGTTTCACGTAAGGTTCCTTCTATGAAGTTGAAAACAAACAGGTCTAGGAGATTTTTTAGGTCCCTTTATGGTAATAATAAAGATAAGGGGCATAAATCAATACATGCACCACCTAATTTTTGGTGATATTGGTACATGAAGTTTTGTCTTTAGAAATTCAAGAATGTTTTTATATACAATATAGTTGTGATTTTGATAGTGAAATTGACACCGTAATGTTAATACATGAAGACTCATGATATAGGAAAGAGGATTTTGGAAATATGATTCTACTATTGGTTGGAATTGAAGTATTAATGTAGAATGAAAATTTATTTTGGTCTTCATTTGAAGAAACCTTTTGTAGCTCATTTGTTTCTGATCTTCCCCTTTAGAATTGAAAAATATTTAAGATGTAACACTATCTATTGTAGTTGTATTTTTATGTGTATGTGTGTGGATAGATTTGGTGTTTTATTATTGAGAGCTTTCGTGAAGTTGTCTAGTCTCAGTTAACACTCCAATGAGACATCTACCTTCCAACCATCTGCAGCTGAAACAATAACCCATCATTAATCATAATGACGTTCACTTTTTGTAGTTAATGACTAGGTTCAATTTCCATGAAAACCAGAGCAATCATGTTCCAATGGATATTTGTTGACATTTGATAATCAGAAACCCTATAAAACCATGAGTGACAAAAACTTCACCTTGTTGTAACATTAAAGAACAAAGTTCAAACCCCCTTAGGGACAATCATAGAATAATTAAGAAAATGATAATCATTACGAAATGTCTAAATAACGAAACACGCGAAGTGTAATTGTAGAGTCTTTTATATGTGTCATGGAACACGGAAGTAACAATTTTCTTCCTAAAAAAAATCATGAGAAGTTTCATTATTGTCTTTCTTGCATTAAATCACTTGCACTATTTAGCCAATCTCAAATAATTATTAATATCACATTCCTAATAAATAGTTTCTCCTCTCAAAAATACATTTTAGATAAAGAAAGACATGCATCGTCAACTAGTTTTACTCTTACATCCAACGAAGATTTAGAATTTTACCTTTTTATTTTATTATATTTCTAAAATGAACTTATGTGGTAATATGGTGAGATCTCTTTGATGTTGCGCATCACCATTAAACTCATTCATGTATACGTAATAAGAAAATGAGAGATAGTTGCTTAATAAAATATCTCAAAAATTACTCACTTGACTGAAGAAAAAAAAAATCGATCCGAAGTTACGATTTCGATCAGGATCAACTTTCAAAATGAGAAATGAAGGTATTTTGACAAAAAGAGCCCAACTCTATGACCCAAAGCCCATAGACAAAAAAATAAAAAAGAAATAGATAATGAAAAAAGAATGAATATAAATTGTAAAACCCATGTTAAATCTCAAAAACGAAGATAATGGCGCTATCATCGTCATCTTCAGCATCATGTTCATGTTTTTCACCTTCTACAACAATTCTACCTCCTTCTCTTCCTTTCACTACTCAATTCCACCGTAACGTCCGTTTCCGGCGAGCAATTGCCGCCACCGCCACAGTTTCCACTACATCTTCTACTCCGCCGCTCTTCTCTACCACCAGAGAAGGACTTGACGCCGTTAACATTGCCGAAGATGTCACTCAGGTACTTAATTTCGTTTAATTCATTGTTTCTGCACTTACACTTCTGATTGAAGGCGTGTCTAGCTGTAATTACATTCAATTTATTGAAATTATAATTATAATCATATACATTTGAAATGTTGGAATAATGATTGTTAGAAATGAATGAATGCAGTTGATTGGAAATACACCGATGATATATCTGAATAAAGTTACAGATGGATGTGTAGCAAATGTTGCTGCAAAACTTGAATCCATGGAACCTTGCAGAAGCGTCAAGGATAGGTAATTTCTATCAAACTCTCCTTAAAGTTTTTTTTTTTTTTTTTTTTTGGTATATAGACCAAGTGGCAATTATCACGTGTTCGAATTCAGGTGAAGTTGGTGTCACGACGTTAGTTGAACTAGGCCTTATTATGGAAATAAAGTTACAATATAATGGATTCTCATTCGATGTCGGTGTAAAACTATTTTACATCGACATGTATCTCAATTAAACTTGGGGAAATAATGACACAGTCGATGGTAGTCAAAGATGCTTTTGGTTTTTAAAACGAAGCTACATAGGTTTAATTCTTTTGGGAAAAGCAATTACAAGGAACAAGTCGAGTTTATTTGCGAGAATGCATGTTTTGAATGCTTTAGTTATGTGAATTATTGGTACTGTCATGTGTTAAGTTAAATGGTCAAGTATGACTCGGTTTCATAAGAAGTTTCACCGCATTGCATTGTACTAATTTGTCCATTTATTTTGCATTTTGATTAAAGTGAATGTTGTTATTTATCTAACAGAAGAATTTCACTTTGCAATTTGGTTTTTGAGTTTAACACATGTTACTGTTTAAAATGTCAGAATTGGCTATAGCATGTTAGCTGATGCTGAAGAGAGTGGAGCGATTTCTCCAGGGAAGGTATGTTGCGAAGGATTTCGTGGTATCTAAATATTTATATTATTAAATGCTAAGGTTGCGGATCTTTGATTTTCTTTAAATTCCTGATTCTGTATTTCTGCAGACTGTTTTAGTTGAACCTACAACTGGAAATACGGGACTTGGCCTTGCTTTTGTTGCCGCAACGAAAGGTTATAAACTGATAGTCACAATGCCTGCTTCTGTTAATATTGAGAGGAGAATCCTTTTACGCACATTTGGTGCAGAGGTTGTTTTGACGAATGCGGAGAAGGGGCTGAAAGGGGCTGTTGACAAAGCTGAAGAAATTGTCTATGCCACACCCAATGCTTACATGTTTCGACAGTTTGATAACAGGAATAACACAAAGGTTAATTCTTAATCCATCTCATATGAGACCTTCACCTTTTTAGTCACCGTGTTTTAAATTTTATGGTATGAAGATAGAATTTACAGCAAAAATTAAGTTACATGTTATTAAGATTTATATGCACAAATTACAGATCCACTTCGAAACTACAGGGCCAGAGATATGGGGGGATACAATGGGTAATGTTGATTTATTGGTTGCTGCTATTGGAACTGGCGGCACTATTACAGGAACTGGACAATATCTGAAATTGATGAACAAAAAAATAAAGGTTTGATTATTCCTTTGACATGCATTATGTTATTTCAAATTGAATCATATAGTTATTGGTCTTCGACGGCTAATTCTCTATATCAAGCCATGAATTCAAATTCCATAACCTTCACCTTATTGGTATTAAAAGAAATTTTGTGCAACTATTCTTGAATTTGAATTCCATAACTTGTGTTATAGATTTCTCATATTTAGTGCTCGAGGAACTTAGCTACATGTTATTGTATTCCTGTGTTGTGACCCTTGCGTGGGAGGATAGCAAAGGAAAAAAAAAAAAGGACCCAAAAGGAAGGCATAGACCACTGGTATTCTAGCATACATTTAATCAAACCATAAATTGACCAGAATGTTTTAGTAAGACTTGAATTGTGAGATATACCTGAATGGAGTTGGCATCTGTTACACTACTATAGTTGTATGCTTCTACATTTAAAGTGAAAGTCAGGCCTTATCTATTCTATTGTCTTCGTTGCCTAGCATTAAATTTTGTCATGTATTGTTTTATTAGGTGGTTGGGGTGGAACCTGCAGATAGAAGTATAATCTCAGGAGACAATCCAGGTATGAATCTTTTACGAAAATTATGAATGATTGCCTTTCTTTTTCTTGTTTTCTCCCCTTAATTTCCACCTGAAACAGATTTTCTTATCAGTTGTTGACTGTATTGGGGAATTTGTTGCAGGTTTCATACCAAGCATTTTGGATATCAAACTGCTTGATGAAGTTGTCAAGGTAAACGGAAAAATTTATTCCCCTTCTGTTGTGAAGTTAGAATTTTATTTCTGGTCATACAAGCCTGTTTGAGCTTATTCTTGTTTGCTTTTCATTATTTTAGCTGACACTTTGAACTCATCTACATATATGTTTTACTTGTTATTCATTCATTTTAGTTATTTAGTCATTGCACTGGTGGCTTTTTTATTTTCTTTGTGCAGTGTTTTTGTTTGCTGTTATCTTTTGTCTTAATTATTGAGGTATCAAGATTACTTTGCATAATAAATTTTCTTGGCATATGAAATTACAGGTTACCAATGTTGAAGCTATTGAAATGGCAAGGAGATTAGCATTGGAAGAAGGATTACTGGTTAGTTATAATTTTAGTTAATTATATCATTTGTTTTATGATTCATAATTTAATGAGATTATGGGCTAAGTTTTCCAATATTTTGGCATTTTAAACTCATCTGTTTTGCATATAAACTGAAGTAGGTTTTTTATTTTTTGAGGGAACTGAAGTAGGTTATCCGCATTTACTTTGATTTGATTGTACATCAAAATTAAATTTAGTTATTTGTTTGACCTTCATCATTAGTTTTGTATTTTATGGGCGCTACAATGTCACCGTAAGCTACAAAGTAACTTGGTTTTTACTTCTAGAAAATGTTTTATAGTGTTTTTTCAAAAAAAAAAATTAGGTTGGGATTTCTTCAGGAGCTGCAGCAGCAGCTGCGATAACTTTAGCAAGACGGCCTGAAAATTCTGGAAAACTTATAGCGGTGAGTTAATTTCTTATTTTGCCTTTCTTTTTTGTTGTTTTGAATGGTTGTCTCCTGTGCAATGTGTGTGTATAATAGACATGTTACTTTTAACGTTTGATATTGGTGGAATAAAATGAAGCTTTATGATTTTTTTTCTAGTAGCAAACAGGTGTTGTGCCTAGATATATAGTTTTCTGTATATTTCGTGTTCTTTAGTTCTTGCGTTTAGTTAGCTTGAGTAGTAGAATGTTGAAGCACTTAGTAGTCCTGTTTGCACTCAAATAATCATCTTGGTAATCTTATCGTCTTGGTAAGATCATTATGGCTTCTTGCAAAATGAATCTCTTATGAGCGAGATCTCATTAGAGTCATATGCTTCTATCTCTAAATGTTCTTAATGAAATATCTTTGGGGTTTACATGAAGAGTGGTTTCTGTGCTCCCCTTCACAGAAGTGGCAAATGATGATAAGGTAAATAGGGTGACAATTACGGGCTTAAGCAAATTTGACATTGATGTTGCCCCATAATTAGCTTATAGCCTAGGGTGTGGAATTTTGGAATATAGAAGTGTGTACATAATGCATGTATTTTGATGTTCTATTTTACTACTTCACATGATTAATTGTTCCCATGTTCATAATGCTTCCTAATGCTGACACTTCCTTCCCCTCTTATTTTGCAAATTTGAAGGTTATTTTTCCTAGTTTTGGTGAGAGGTATCTTACTACTGCCCTCTTCAATTCTATTTATGAAGACGTTCAGAGAATGTAACAGTTAGAGTTTCCCTTAATGTGGACGATGACATTCGGAAATTGGAGCTGCTATCATGGCAGCATTCAAGAAAACAGCTGCCTTATGATTTGTTTAGGTATCTTCGCGCAGTATGTGTCAGATTAAAATCAGTATGTAGCTGCTGTAAAGTTTTAAATCATCAGAAGTTTTGCATCAGATGCATCCATTTTGGACAAGTAACGGTTCTTGAAGCTGAGTTCACACTTGATACAGAAGGGGACTGACTTAATGTACAATGTATTTTGTGTGCTGGTAATCTAGGTTGCCCTTACATTCTATTCTTTTCATTACTCTTCAACTTTTATTCCCCAGTCATAAAGATGAATAGTATTCCAATGCTTTATAGGATTATTGACATTTTTTATATGTTTTAATTACTAATCCCCCCCAAAATGTAAGATGTGGTGCGATAAATATTGAAGCATTACATACTGGTAAATGACAATATGGTTGACGATGGAATCATCGGTGTACAGAACCATTATTTATTCAGCAGAATTGGTGCTTGTGTTCTTCCAATTCTGCCTCAACGTATTTGTGAGCAAACTGCTTTTGAAAGAACTAGAGTGAGAGTGAACTATTCTGATTTGGTAAATATGTGCTTAGTGTATTACTCGTCTACTGAGAAAAACAATTTAAATAATCTATCAAAACAAGAATATTACTATCCCATCAGGCATCAAAATAGGCTTTCACGACAGTTGGGATAAGACATACCCTGTTGACATGCTGCGCAATTTGCATTCTTTCTCGACTGATCTTAGGCACCTAGCAGCTAGGGTCACAAATTGTGCATGAAATACTGGGATGATGTTTGAAAATGCAGAGTTCATTTGGAGGATCTGGTACAAACATGGTGCAAATGGAGTGTCTCTTTAATTCCATCGGAGATAATGATTAATCTAATAGTGTAGTTTTGGTGATATAGTGGAAAAGGTTTACGGTTGCGTGAAAGTGATCTGCACATGTGTTTTTTCATGCACCGGCTTCCAAAAGGAGAAAACGTAACAAAATAGATTAAGCATGGTTGTTCTTGAGGATGCAAGGGAGGTTAAGGTTGAGTATGGACTAGTAATAGAGGCCATTTGACCTAATGTGGAAGAGTATGATAATTAGATTCTTTGTCTAAGATTGTTTGTTTTCCACTCTACTGATTTTGCGCATCTACGAGTTTCAGATTATATAATTCGAAAAGTGTAAAACATGTCTCAAAACCCCCCACTTTTTTTTCCTTTTCGGATTTTATAATCTATATAGGACGTGTGTAAATGTTGGATGGTGGGAAAAGGAACAATCTTCTTCTAAGGGCTTCATAGTACTTATCTCCCAAGTTAAGCAAAGGGAAGAGCTTCGTTGATAAAAAAATTTCTTTTGAAGAGGAGCTCCCAACATATTTATTTACAGACAAGTTTTTTTTTTTAATGTTATAAGAAGGAAAGACTCTTGTAATGAAGCAAACTCTTTGCACCTATTAACAGCTTCACATCAAGCAATTAACTTTCAAAAGTCATATAGTACTGAAGCAAATTATTTGACCTATTATGCATTTAACTCTTCTTTGCTTGCAAAGCAAGGTTGACTCTTGTTGACCCAACAACAGGCTTTAGTGTCTCGGTTATTTGGAGCTTAATATCTATATTTGGAGGATTATTTGGGCCCTTAATATCTATATTTAGAGCTCGGTATTGGAGATGGTAAAAGTAAAACATCAATGTGTGGGGTGATATTGGTAGATAGCAACCCTCGAAATCATATGAACTTTGATTCCCAACTATAGCCTTAGGGGTGATAATGGAGCAATCATAACAAAATGCAACTATCTTCTTACCTCGGAACGTACCAATGTTTATGTATTGTTTGTTAGGAGAGAAAGGAATGTGGTCACCCATAAATTAGCAATGATGGCCACAACAACCACTAGTTCTCAATTCTTTTATCAAATTCCTACATAAGTTGAACCTCTTTTTGTTTTAGGCTAATTTAACCATCTATAGAAGGCATCCAATTAGCAAACTTATTCTCATCACTCACATTATTTGGAGAATCGTGGCACAAATATTATCCGGAAGAATCCCATGGAAATAATCTGATTTTCGAATACCATTCATAGCATAAAAGGAAACTGCAAAGTTCACCTTACCGTGAGGACTAGCATGAGAATGGAAGAATTCCAAGTTATTGGTTTTTGGAAGCCAAATATCTTTCAAAAATCTAGTGTCATTACCATTTCTTATAACCCAAGAAACATTATGCTCAACATGATGTCAAACACGATGAATATATGCTTAGAACACTGATTTTAACTGAAGTCAAGGAAGAAAATTCAAACCACAATTGTACTTAGCTTTCATTACACGGACTCAAGGTTTGTTCAGATCAGAAACAAGATTCCATTCCAGCTTGAGCATATGGGCTAGATTTTGACTGAAGTTGAGATACCAATATTTCAGTCCCTTGTGGCAATTACATATCTAAAAGTAATTTGATTCAGACTATCCGAACAATGTAAATTGATAATAATTAATTTTACATGAATGTATTGAAACACAACCAATTTATGTTCAACTTATTTTTAACTTGAAAACAAGTTTGTCAAAATAAATTTCATCAAAATCAATTCTCCTCATCTCATATCTAAACAAAAACTTAATCAATTAATTGAGTTCTATAAATAAATAATTTTTTTTAGGGAACTATAAATAAATAATTATTCCCACAAATGATATATTAATAGTTTGTCAATATTCCACATAACTTCTTATTGCTATTGATCATATATATAGGAGTAGAATTTAAATAATCTACCGTCCATATGATTTTAGGTCTCAAAATGGAGAGACCAGAGACGTACAACCATTATTCTTTATTTAGATTGAGTAAAAATTTAATTCCTATTTGAATGTCTATCCTATTTGTAGTGAATTTTTGGCTTTGGCCACTCAGCAAGTATATAGCAAAAGGTTAATATAATACTAACAGAATCTTTGGTTCCACAGTATGATCCTTTTCATGATTTTAAGAATTTGTCACTCTTTTTCTGTCATTACTGGCTCTATGGCCCATATGCTTAGCCTAATTTGAAGGCCAATTAATTGCTGTGGACTTGCAGTGTCAAAACCACTTCATTTTCCACATGCATAGACGTTGATTTAAAAATAGAAATAGGAAGAAAAAAATGTAGAGTGTTAATATTAGCAATAGGACAAAACTTAAATTGCATTGAAGGCAGTGGGATCACATAGTAATTGGGCAATAACAATGATTTAGTAGTCTGTCCCTTTAGTCTTCCACGTAATTGGCTTAGTTTTCTTCATAGCTGACTTGTTTGCATCTTAGATTAAGACCAATATATGGTGAGGGAAGTAGAGTACATCACAAATGTATTGTAAATGCAACTCAAATAATAAAAGACTCCATAGACATATGATATATTAGATTGTGGGTTATATATTTGAACCTGCAATGCCCTTTTTTCATAATTAGTGTGTGCGATTTCTTATGTTAAGCTATTTGACAAAAAAAAAAAAGTACACGTTATATAATTTCGTACTTAGTGTGTGCGAGTTTTATGTTAAGCTATTTGACACACAAAAAAAGTACACCATGGATAACTTTTTTTCTTCTTTTAAGCCTATAACCGGGGCTTTGTTTTCAACGTCGTGTATATGAAAAGATATTACTCTCTTAGGTCCTTTTTATAAGAAACAAAAGTGACAATTTTTTTGTTCCTTTTTATAGGAAACATTGACCAACTTTCAAGTGTGTTTAAAGCTAAATTTCATTTATACTGTTATTTCTTATAGATAATATCAAAAAGTAAATAAATTTATGGAATCAAGAGTAATTAATTTAGATGTATTTATGGAAAAAAAATTATATGCAGATGTGTATTAAATGAAGACAACTATTTTCAATGTATTTCTTTGGTCTTGATGACTTATGTCTTTTGTTTATTATAAAAAGGACTAGAGGAAGTAATTGAGAAATTTTAAATAAGTGTTTTTTTATCTAGATAGACTAATGATGAGTCCCTAAAATTTGATGATATAGATGTTGATGTGTCAGATGTAAATTAGAAGTTCTATATTAGATAAAAAAAAGTAAATGTTTGATAATATATAAGTGAGAGGATATATATACACATAATGCCTTAAGATAATTTTGAATGAAGGTGTTCAATTTTATTTGAGGCTGTTCCTAGCCCTATATAATAATCCAACTTTAATGATGCTCCCCAAGAAGTATCAACACTAGTATTAAAGTCGGGTTCAACTTTGTGGAGGAGCAAAACATACTCTTCCAATTATAAGCAAAATTTCATTTTTAGATACATTGAATAATTAATGCATCTTAATCTATAATAAAGACTATTTAATGTATCTAAAAAGTGGAGTTTTGTTTATAATAGTGACCAGATGGAATAGTTCTTGTTGAATTTCACATTTAAAGGAGAGAATGTTGATGTGTCAAGTGGGTTAGAAATCCCACGTTAGATGAAAATACAGATATTGAACAATAAATAAATAAAAATATTCATTCAATTAATATTTAAGATTTTTGATGAAGATATGATATACAAAATGATACATCATACACGAGTTCCTAAAAGAAAAGATTTACTACAAGGAAAAATGGTGATCAATATTGATATACTTTTCCTCTAAAAACAAATATTGATATATTTTTCATTCCTCTAAAAAAAAATATTGATATATTTTTCATATGGTTGAAAAAGTGCCACACATCTCTAAACATGTGAAACATGGGATAAGAAGCTTCACTCAGCATCTTTTGGTGGTCCCATGTGTGAATTCGTTTTATGTTTTGCACAAGCCTATTTATGAAGATCATATATCAATTGAGAGAGAGTTTTCTATGGTCACAATCTCAAATCAAAAAGATTTGGATACATTCACATAAAATAAAAAAAAGAAAAGAAATTCAATGATATTAATTGATGTGATTAAATTAGTTTTGTTTTAATTTTTTTAGTTTATGTGAGTGTGTCTAAATCTTTTTGATTTAGGGTTGTGACTATAATAGACTTTTTCAACATCTAGAGATTCTTTTCTTTGTAAATACTTGATTACAACCTTAAATACTAAGTTGGTCTCAAATTATAAGTCGTTTTTTGAAAGAAAAAAAAGTTATTATAAATTACAAGTTATTTTACAATATTAATAAAGTGTTAATGTTGTTTTTTCAATTATACTCTTAACTGTTTATTACTCTATCTTCCGATCTTTAATTTATCTTTTCCATTCCATTTATTAAGACAATTTTGTAAAACAACATATAATATCTATTTTCATATAAAATTAATTATATTTCTTAATATGCGTGAAATTGTCAGAATAATTTATAATTTAAAATGGAAGGAGTAGTATTTAAGTGTATGCTTAGATAAAATTACACATCATTTAATTCTTTTAAAATACATATTATTTAATTCTTTGATCTATCTTTTTTTTATGTGTGCCTGTATATTATGTATTGCCTCTAAATTTTGTGACTATTTGAGAAAAGAGGCAACTTTTGTGTGGTCACAAAATTTAGAGGCAATACATAATATATAGGCACACATAATTAATGCTATATATTATGTATTGCCTCTAAATTTTTATGTGTGCCTATATACTAATAGCAATACGGCAAACCGAATTAGTGCAAAATCACCTCTATCAAACGGTGTTAAATTTTAATGATTAGCATCTACCTCTATCATTAGGATAGGATTCCAAAGATAAAATTGTGTTTCGAATCTGTTTTCTTTACAGATTTTCATTGTTTGTTAAATGTGTTTAATGAAAATAGAGGTGGAAATAGTGTAATCCGACTAAAAGATTTCTAAGGTATTTTCTATACACAAGTTAGATAAGACTTTTTCATTTTCTTCACAACCGAAACAAAGTTAAAACATAAGTCATAATAAAGACTTTTAAACCTACAAGACCGACATAACAAGTAAATATAAATGATATTCTTTTTTATTATATTAGATTTTGTACTATAAAGTAAATCGGAACTATGATTTTGGCAACCTAACCGGGGGCGGATCCATGTAATGGCTATGTGGGACTAAAGCCCCACATGCCACTTCCTTATTATATATATATATATATATATATATATATATATATATA
>Ga0315915_1005927_pt1 | contig 15096 bp, 5 predicted proteins | sample MpolbnodulesMG_FD_207738 | JGI IMG/M metagenome (GOLD analysis project Ga0315915, IMG submission 207738) | Medicago polymorpha root nodule microbial communities from Los Angeles, California, United States - branched nodules | ecosystem: Host-associated > Plants > Roots > Nodule | place: USA... | reverse complement strand
AAATTAATAAACTCTCTAAAATAATAAATTTGTCCGGTCCCGACTTGAGCCAATGTAAAAAATTGAAAAACTCGATAAAATAATAAGATAATAATTTTTTGGGAGATCCCTTTATAATTTTTGGTCCCAAGAAAATCATAAATTAATAATTCATAGAAACTGAAAAAATATATATTACACTCTATTGAAATATGATTCAATAGTTGTCTGTTTTCCTTTAAAGTTCAAGTTTGTTTGAAGCTCATCTCTAACTTTTCTTATTGCATTCAATAGCTCAGGTGTTGTATTTTTGTATTGTATTTTTCCAATGCATATGAACACAGTAGTTACTAATTTACGTTGAGTCCCAAGGTTCGCTGCAACGTAATTCTAAGAAGCATAGATTAATTTGCCTTTTTGTTTGGTATGTACTGTATAATTACTTAAAAACTCTTTAAATTAATAATTATTAATTTATCGATAAATTAATAACTCTCTAAATTAATAAATTTCTTCAGTCCTGAAATTATTAATTTATAGAGTTTCTACTGTATGTCGATATCCAACTAAATAAATGAAGACACATCCTGAATCGGGCGCTCATAATGGACCTAAGAAAGATGCACTCGGCTTATTTTCTTTATTTTTTGTAATGTCAGGTGTTGGCAAGTACGCTGGCCGAAGAAAGACGAACTCAGCTTCTTCAAAGATGCAAATGAGGTATAACTCAGGATTTTATATCTTGTCCATATTTGATTCCTTTTGGGGCTTCTAAGAAAATGAACTTTTCATGGCTCAATTAATGATTTATCATGCTTGCATTTTTTGTTTTGAAGTGTCAAGTTCTTGATACATATAATCATTCAATTGTGGTTAATGGGCCTAGGTTCTCAAATACATGGGAGCTGATGCTTTGAAGAGAATAGTTGAAAAAGCAGAGCCATATACTTGTGCACACTAGGTAATTCCATGATTTTTATCTAAGAATATGAAGATGGATGTAGGTATAAACAATTGTAACTCTTGGATATTATTAACTCAAATCTTCTATAATATTTAGTCAAATGTAAGGTTTTTAATAGCAGTCGTGGTAACTGTCCCATTGTGATCCTTGATTTTGTAGAGAATCGCAGTGAAATGTGGTTGTTGTAACTTTAATCGGTGGTCTCCATGCCATAGCTGAAACGCGATCCTAAATAGCTGATAGAAAACGTGACACATGCGTGAAGACATGTGTCAACTAATGCTCAAAAACCCTTAGATGACACATGCTTTCACACAAGTCACATTTTTTTATTTTATTTTATTTTATAAATTTGATTGTGAACAAGGTATCCTACAAGCATCAAAAAGTTAACCACCAGCACAATAAGTTTTACTTGAATAGATTTCATTGAATATTAGAATGACAGAGACATAAAAGCAATACAATCCAAATGTACGCTTACACATAAGATAGAGAGTGCAATGCCAATTTCATCCGCTCTTATATGTTGTTCAACATTCACTCTTGCATACAATGTGAAATTTTTATTCACACTAGACAAATAAACATCTCTCCATTAAGTGTCTCAATCTCCGTATTCATGATCCATCATCAAGAACTGCTTCCCCACAATGTTATACCAGAATATGATACAACCGTTAGACCTTATGGGTGAGCCAACACTGGTGTGGATCAACATACTGGAAAAAGAACAACCACATAAGTGATAGTGATACTCTTCATCCAAGGTTTTAAGGCTTAAGTATGAGTTTTTTTTTCCACTTTGTTGTTCAACCTCTACTGTTTTATCCAATTTTTGGATTTAACTAACCCTCAGTATATCATGATATTCTCTCACTCATGTATATGAAATTCTAGCTAGTACTTGACACGGACGTCCATATCAGTTCTTTTTAAATCAAAGTGTCATTACACAAGCTTCCATAAAATAAAACTTATATATGACATTTATAACTTAACTCACTTTCTCTCTCCACCATGCATTCCAAATATTACTTCTCTTTGACATTGGTTTACTACTCGTTTCTCTTCAGTGCCGTTAGAATTTACCTAAAAATCAATTCAATTGCCCTCTAAAAGTAAACCAAAAATCAATTGTTTTCTAATTTTAATGAATTGCTCTTTTCACAATGCATTCTAAAATGAATTGAGTAATTATGACATTCTTTTAACAACTATTAAATGGTAAATTTTAATAAAAGTTGATGCATTCAATGCGTTGTAAATTGAACTATTTAACTTTTACTATAAACATTTTCTTAATTACGAATTTTTAAAGAGTGTCCTTAAGACACTCATTAGCACGACCATGTGGTATTTAGTTTTTAAGGAAATCAATAAATGTTCACAACACAATGCAATGTTCACAAGTAGTTTTTAAGGGGGATCTTCGTTAGTTTAAAACAAAAGAATAAATATCCATATGTACAATGTACCGATAAGTTCATAAATGAAAATGAAAGCACTAATTACTTAATAATATTGATTAAACAAAGGAATATGTAATAATATTTTTTTTTGAGGGAATGTAATAATATTTATAGATGGATAAAATTGAAAAGATAGTGTAAAATTTTATTGATATCACAAAACTACATATAATTTGGACAAATTGTTTTTCCTAAAATGGCATATAAAATAGGACGGAGGCAATAATTAAACTTTTGAATTAGTTCATTGATTAAGGAAGTGGTCGATACATTTTTTTTCGGATTTGTATCTTTTCAAAGTGAAGGATACTCTATAATTTATTTGATGATTTTTTTGAGGTCTTAAAGTATTATTTGTTGATGTCGAATTTTAAGATTTCAAGTATTACAAAGATAGGATAAGAAAGTATGATTACAAGTCTTCTCTCTCTCCATCTTATTTAACCGCATATTTAATATTAGGTTTTAATATTTTATTACAATAAAGGTTATATTAATTTAAATGTATTTTGAATTTTGATCAAATAATAAAATATGTTGAATTATTAAATTTTGTTGTCAATTTATATTATATAATTTGAATTTATGTGATATAATTGAAAAATGTCAAAAAGACTTTAAATTATAAAATGGGAAAGAAGTAGATTAAATTAGATTAGATTAGATTAGAAGAGGGCGAAGGTAGGTAGCAATAACAGAATGCTAAAAATAGAAGATGAAATGAAAGGGAAGGTTTGACGAAAGAGAGAGAGAGAGAGAGAGAGAGACAGAAGTGGTGTGCGTAGCTAGCTGGTCAGCACTGACTTGGTTCCGATGTTTCTCGGTAGGAACCATATTATTATTAACCAATACCAAAATATTAATTAATAAATAAAATATATATATCCCATCCAATCCTAAAATTATTAATAATAATAATATTTTGTTCCTTCCCCTCAGCTAGTTGCTAAGTTTGCGGAGATCTGTCGGAGAAGAACACAATCATCTTTCTTCTTCTTCTTCTTCTTCTTCTGTTTCTGGTATGTATGTATGTATGTTTTATTGTTGATTAATTTAATTTTAATTAATGAATTATGTTTGAAATTGAAATAAATGTTTGATTTGATTTAGAAAAGAAATCTGATCTGATCTTATCATCGATGAGAGATTGATGGGCAATACATGTCGTGGATCTTTAAAAGGTAAATATATTCAAGAAGGCTATACCCAGCCTGTTGACCATTCTTCCAAGCGAACCATCACCTCTGACAACAACGACTCTTCAGATCACAATACCAATAACAATAACAATAACAAACCACTCAATCCCCCCCCACCACCATCCTTCAACTTCAAGAACGACGCCATGCGCCGAGGCCCTGATAATCAGACTTATTATGTCTTAGGTCACAAGACTCCCAACATTCGTGATCTCTACACTCTTGGCCGCAAGCTTGGTCAAGGTCAATTTGGCACCACTTTCTTAGCCACTGATAATTCCACCTCCATTGAATATGCTTGCAAATCCATCTCCAAGAGGAAGCTCATTTCCAAGGAGGACGTTGAGGATGTTCGCCGAGAAATTCAGATTATGCATCATCTTGCTGGTCACAAGAACATTGTCACCATCAAGGGTGCCTATGAGGATGCACTCTATGTCCATATTGTCATGGAGCTTTGTTCTGGTGGCGAGCTCTTCGATCGTATCATCCAGAGAGGCCATTATACTGAGAGGAAAGCTGCTGAGTTGACCAGAATTATTGTTGGTGTTGTCGAGGCCTGTCATTCCCTTGGGGTTATGCATAGAGATCTCAAGCCTGAAAACTTTTTGTTGGTTAACAAAGATGACGATTTCTCTCTTAAGGCTATTGACTTTGGCCTCTCTGTTTTCTTCAAACCAGGTATTTTACCTACCTCTCTCCACTCGTCCTTACTTTTATTTTATTACCACAATTGTATTGTATGTCGTTATAAATACACACTTTTTTTGTAATATTTTTCAACTGAATGCTTCCAAATGTACCAGATTCTTACTAATGATTTTTTAGAGTACAGAATATCATTCCATACTAACTACTGTTTATTTATATCTTCATTGAATCCTCTCTCCCTTAGGTCAAGTTTTCACCGATGTAGTTGGCAGCCCATACTATGTTGCTCCTGAGGTTCTCCTCAAGCATTATGGACCTGAAGCAGATGTGTGGACGGCGGGTGTCATACTTTATATATTGCTCAGTGGTGTGCCACCGTTTTGGGCAGGTATATGTCCCTTCGTGCAAACACTCTTTTGATATTTTGTCAAACATCTGTGCCATCACTGAAAGTTTTGTCTGTTTTGGAGCTCAGAGACCCAGCAGGGTATATTCGATGCAGTGTTGAAGGGACATATAGATTTTGACTCAGAGCCATGGCCTCTAATATCTGATAGTGGAAAAGATCTTATTAGAAAGATGCTGTGTTCTCGGCCTTCAGATCGGTTAACCGCTCATGAAGTTTTATGTATGCTTGTCCTTTTCTCTACTAAGCTTGCCATATAAACAAGGACAATCCCTATATGAATAGAATAAAAGACATCACTTTTGTGCTTCTTCAGGTCATCCATGGATATGTGAAAATGGAGTTGCCCCTGACAGATCATTGGACCCTGCTGTTCTTTCTCGTCTCAAACAGTTTTCTGCAATGAATAAGCTAAAGAAGATGGCTTTACGGGTAAATAAAGCTAATGAATGCATGCATATTAATTTGTGGATGAACGCGGATCATATATTGTTATGGAAAAGATAATGCATTTTTGTATATGATATATGAACTGCCGTTGTTGCCTTTGTGGCAATATACTATCATGCACTTCTTGATTGCCAAACTAACTTACCTTATTGTATACTTTCAATTGTATTCAAATTATTTCCATATTCATAATTTATGAACGGCCATTGTTTTTTGTATGATTGAAACAGAGTAAATTTAGCTATAATTGTTTGTCATGGTTGCTTGTTATGGTGTTTTCTTAGGTAATTGCTGAAAGTCTTTCCGAGGAAGAAATTGCTGGTTTGAGAGAAATGTTCCAGACTATGGATACTGATAACAGTGGTGCAATCACTTTTGATGAACTCAAAGCTGGTCTAAGAAGATATGGGTCTACCCTTAAGGATATAGAAATACGCGACCTTATGGAAGCGGTAAGATGTTAGTGACTTAGTTCTGTTAAAAATATATTTTTCTGTATTTGGTGTTTGTACTCCCATTCTTTCTAGAAATTATATTTTAATTGTTATATATTTTCTCTGTGTTTCTATTGTATTCTTTGTCACTCACTATGCTGCATGATTTTCGGCAATCTTCATTACACATCGAGTACATAATTCAGCGGGTCATATCTTAGTCAGGTTTTTTTAAAATTAGGATGGTTTTCTGTTCAAGGCCCAAGTCTTGTATGAGTGTTAAGTCATCAGTTTATGCTCATGATGTTGTGTATGTCAGGTTTAGCTAGTCTAACTGGGCGCACTTATAAAGGGTGTGTTTGATAACCACTGATGATAACATATCAACATTTTGAATGTTATTGATATTGTTAAGAATCCCATATTAACTTTCTCTTTTGATGCCTTGCATCATAGGGGAGTGGATATATTTGGTAAAATTTAAAAGCTTAATGCAGAAAATGATCGGATGTGTTTCCTGATATATACACAAGTAGTTATGCTTGGTGAATACAATAAATGATATGGTTTTGAGATAGGTAGATAGCACATAATGTTTGACTTAGTCTATCATACTTCTCTTGAATGTCTTATTTTCTTCATTTTATTTTATATTCGGACATAGGGAGAGTTTCTTTGTTCATAGTGGTATTTAATATCTTTTATTCTCCTTTTTTTTATTTATTATGCTAGTAAAAGAATATTTGTAGTTGAGACATGGGAGTGGTATATGGATATTTGTACCGTGATTTTTAAGATTTACTATTGAAAACACTTGGCTTTCGTTCAAGTTGGAGAGAATTGGGATCTTCACCATAGCAGAAATTTGAGTGATGAAGAGCCAAATGTGTTTCTACGCCATCTTCTTTTACTTGAGTCTGTTCAATTTTGAACAAGTGTCCATAGAGGACTCTTACCTGGATTCTTCTGCATCAATCTCTTATAAATGCTTCTCTTCCTTTATTACCCTATGGAGATATGCTAGGCTATACTTTGCTTGAATTGATCAGTTCTGCATTGGCTGGTAATCTGTCATTTTGATAGTGGAGTTGACATTGGACATTGGTGAACCATGTCTAAATGTGATATAGAAAAACAGGGACTAACTAGTCATCCTTTACACAGACTCAACTTTTCTTTCTGAACCGCAACTTATATTCATGTTAAATAAATTCTGATTGTTTTCCATTCAGCTGAAATGTTTGAGCTGTTTCAGGCTGATGTGGACAACAGTGGAACTATAGATTATGGGGAGTTCATTGCTGCAACCGTTCATCTCAACAAACTGGAGCGTGAGGAACATCTTGTTGCAGCATTCCAGTATTTTGACAAGGACGGAAGTGGTTATATTACAGTTGATGAACTTCAACAAGCTTGTACAGAACATAACATGACTGATGTTTTTCTTGAAGATATTATCAAGGAAGTTGATCAAGATAACGTAAGTCATTTACACTTGTGCCATGCATTGACATAGGAAACCCCAGTAGGCTGTTAAAAGACCTTACAGTTTATATATATGTGTGTGTGTGTGTGTACACCCTCCGGTCACTATTATAAGCAAAATTTCACTTTTTAGATTCATTCATTAAATGATGTATGTGGTCAGACCACATACATCATTTAATGAATGAATCTAAAAAGTGAAATTTTGCTTATATAGTGACCGGAGAGTGTATGTGTGTGTTTGTGTGTCCTCCTGGAAAGACTGAGCTTTTAGTTTCACATTTTCTCTACTTTATGAACCTTGCATTGGTTTTAACTTTGAATCTAACTCGAAAATTTTGCGTAGACAGTATGCCTGTGTTCTGTAAGCAATACAAATTTGGTTTTATTTTATCCTACAAAAACTGGAGTTTCATTTTTAAAGCTTTTAGCTTATAAGAATTTGTTATCTAACATCTCAGTACAGCAAGAGGCTTAAATCCTTTTAACTACGGATTAGTAAAAAATATCATATCTAATTTGTTTCAGTAGCCATTAAAATAACTGTATTTGAAACTTTTTTGCATACCAAGGGAAGCTTGTATTTATCTTTTTGAAATGAATGTGCAGTATCCAAGATAAATTATAATAGTTAATATTCATCATAAAAATTATTTAGTTTCTTAAAATATTTGGTTTATACTCAAAGCAACAAGGATAAATTAATTGTTTTGAGTATGTTGTAATGGGGCTATGTTGTGATAGTTAAAAACGTCTAAAAATTTATGGTGATAAATAATTCTAATGATTGCTATTATTATTGCCAAAATCAATCAGCTTTTATTATTGACTGACCTTGCAAATATAATTTTATCTTCATGGATATGCTAATTAAATTAACTTTAGGCATATGGTACCCTCCTTCCTCCAAAAAACTGTGCTGCAGTACAAGTTTGTTATTTTAATTACTGCAAGAATGGTAAACCTCGAATTGAGATGTGAATTAGGAAAATTTCACGAGATTTTATAATGTTATGCTTTAATAGTAATCCCTTGGAGATCTAAGTAAATGTGAGGGTTGGTGCTGAAAAGGGTCGGCTACGTGGTAGTGTGTTATTCACACATGGCTGTGTATAAGAAGCAGAAACAGCCGACACTTCAAATAAATATGTAGTTATACTAATGATCATCGTAATGATTTCATAACGGTTAATAGTTCTAACGAGTAATGAAAATGGAATTCTAGCAACATACTCTTTCAAACACACTTTCTATTATTGAGTGAGTTTCATGTGAATTCCATTAGATAAGCTTGAACCACTCTCTGAATTGTGATATATACGTATAGTGAGACCCACATGAAATTACTAAAGAATAGAGAATGCATTAAAATGTATGTGTGAAGAGTATACTATTATCAGTTTTCGTTCCTAAATTACTGATAAGTACTTGCACATCAAATTCACCATACTTTTAGATTTTTAACTAGGTATGAATGTTAAGCAACCACCTATATCAAGGAAGTATTATCAGAGGTGGGAATTAGAGGTTGTTGAGAGTTGTCTGTGATGGAATTTTCCTCAACATGCACATGTGGCAGTTAGGGGCAACAAACAGATTTGGCCGGTGAGAAAAGAGGAAAGGTAGGAAAACTGCGAGTGAGGTTTGTGAAGGAAGTAGTGATAGATGTACTTTGAGAGAATATATTTTCAATAACTTTTACTGAACACTATATATACATATTGTGTTATTTCTTTATCAAAATAATATCATGTATTTATTTATATAAAAAAAGTCTGAAAACAACTATCCCACAACTAATCTGTAAAAAACAACCATAAAAGAGTTAGAAACATGTATATCTGCTATATTTACTTTTAGAGTCATCTTTGATACTACCAATGGCAAATACAACCACTAAAAGAGTTTTCTCTACTATGAATATCGTCAAGAATTGGATGTGAATTCATGAGAGATAAATGGTTGAATGATTGTATAGTTACTTTTATTGAGAGAGATTTTTTATAATGTTGAAAATGAGAAAAACACTGAATGTTTCTTGAAAATGAAAAATCATATGAAGAGAACAATTTATGATATGTATATTTTTTTTTTGGTGAGCAAAAGGGAGTTATCCCCATTATATGTATATTTATGCTTCCAAAAATGAAATGTTATATAAATATATATAGTTGATGCTACATATATATCAGTATTGCGTCCCCTACCTTCTTTTTTTTTGTTGATAAATATTGCCTCCTCCACTACTTAAAATTCGTGGATCCTCCACTGGAAGGGAGGTAGCAAGCCCCTCGATATGCTTGCAGTGTCTCTACATATTATTTTTTTTGTTTTCCCTAGAGTTCTATTATCTGTTCTTGTATGAATTTCCATTTATGAGTGATGTCTTGGTATGAGAAGTGAATAAGGGATTTTTAGCTGGTTTTTCCCTTCAATAGTGTTGTTTCTTCAGGTTCCTACCACCTAGGGACGATAGATGTTGACAATATGAAATATGTATAGTATGCACTATGCAGTTAGGACCTATGCTTGATCTATCTATTAGATGTTTTATGATCAAAGACATTATACTAGTGAAAAGTAATTAATTGAGCAAAACAATATCACACCTTAAGTAAACTATAAATATCAAATGCCTGAATTCTAATGATTTGACAAGTATGTTTATATTTTGAGTTCCTTCCCCCTTATGCAATTATTTCATGGTTTTGGTTATGTTTTTTGTTTTAGGATGGAAGGATTGATTATGGTGAATTTGTTGCCATGATGCAAAAAGGCAATGTTGGGATTGGTAGGAGGACTATGCGCAACAGTCTGAATTTGAGCATGAGGGACGCACCAAGTGCTCATTAGCTTTTAATTGTGCTCATTATATGCAGGTACTTCTCTGTCTTTGGAAAGAAAAAAAAAGATCTTTGTGCAATATGATATAATTTTCCCTGCTGTATTTACTTTTGAATTTTTAAGAAGTGATTCGTGAACCTAATAACCAGAAATGATTTCGTGAAGTTCAGTTATTGGTTCATGACATTTTGAGTCTGATACGGATGTCCTACCTACTTAATATGGGACTCATTTCCTGATGACAGAAATTATTTATGATGATTTCGGATAAAATAGAGTAGTTGGCAGAATACTGGCATACATTTGGAGGCATATCGAGCTTAGTTTAGTGGCAAAGAACTTCTTGCTGTTTATATATGGTAGAATCATTTATTTAGAAAAGACGCGTGATTTAGCTTGGGGTGGGAGACGGGGAGTGGAGCCCCAATTGAGTCTCATTTTAGGAAATAAAAGACCTTCCAATCATAAATGTTCTTTCTGGTTGTCATGGATGTTACAGAACCAGTTTCTGGTTGTTGAATGATAACTCAATGTAAGCAGTAATTTCTACAATGTTAACTTTGGATGATTGCTTATTTATATGCTGGGAGTTTTTCGTAACATGCATGAGCCCTTGTCTATGTGTTACTCTTCTGATGTTAACATGGCTTGTGCTGTATTATTCTGAGTCTGAAATGTCATTTTGGCAGGTTGTATGCAGCAAAGCCAGAAAGAGCAAAATAAAGCATAAATCTTTACCAATGATTGTTTTTAATCCTGTTGGAGGATGTCATCGCATGGAGAAAACTGGGGATTGTGGATGCTCCTGCACGAGTACGCATCAAGTGTGACATTTATGTGTTGTATGACTGCAAAATTTGTTTGTGTCTGTGTCTGTGTCTGTGTAAACTAATTCTTGCAGCTATTTTGAGTTGGTCTGTTATTTATCTGTGTTTTCATATAGGGGCATCCTGTTTATAGTTGAAGTAGAAGGATTTTGATTATTCAATTTCTGATTTTTCGCATGTAAAGTTTCACACACAAGATATTATGTATTGGCTGAACTGAGAAGCGTATTTCGATTCTGTAGGTGCACATGAATTGTGTTAAAGTGACAATGAAGAATTTTATATCCCAATAGTTTTTTTTTTTTTGGCATCAAATTCATCCTTTTAATAATACTATCATTTTGTAATAATTTAATAAATAAAAATAGAGTAGTGCTATTCCGTACGAAACAAAAAGACAAGAAATGCAAGAAGGCACGTACTCAGCACGTGATACACAAACCCACAATTTCCGATTTGTGTTCCCAATTTCATTGCAAAAATAAAATAATAAAAAGTTCTCCAAAAATAGGTTTTCTCTCCCAACGCCTCTGTGACTGCGAGTTCAGAAACATTTCGGTGCTGGTACTAACATCTCATCGGTCTTCTTGCCGCGGTTATCGTCTTGGTGGTCATCACTTTCTTTGACGACGGACGTCGTCACTGTCTAATCCGTCTACCACCGTATTTTTCGACGTGTTCTTGCCGTCGTCACCGACTTTGCCAATTTCGAGTTCGCACCTCAAACCTCTGTAACAAACGTTACCTGTGTAACCAATCTCTGAAGCTTGACCACGTGTTGTGTTGATTTTAGTTGCACAACTTGACTTACAATCATTCTGCAAGTAAGTATCTTGTTTATCTATTGTTGTAATATCACATTATACGTGCATATTGCCAAATTGACTGATTTAATTGACTAATTTATTTGTATATTTTTTAATATTTTTTTCATTAGTGGGGGAAAGATTTGCATCTTTTGATCAAGTAGGAACAAGTGAAGGAAATATACAATCTGAAGAATGTCAGGCTACTAAAATTGTTTACGAAAATGAGAATCCTAGGCCTGGGATGAAATTTAGTTCTGAGGGTGAAGTTTTCGATTATTACTCGAACTATGCTCGATGTATAGGTTTTGGAATTCGTAAAATCAGTTCGAAAAATGGAGGTGATGGGAAAAAATATTTCACTCTAGCCTGTAGTCGTTCAAGAAAGTATACAAGTAATTCAAAAAACCTTTTGAAGCCAAATCCTATTACTAAAACACAATGTAAGGCTAGATTGAATGCTTGTATGTCTTTGGATGGAACAGTTTCAGTTTCAAGTGTGGTTCTTGGGCATGATCATGAGATAAGCCCAACAAAAGCAAGATATTTCAGATGCAACAAGAAAATGGGGCCTTACATGAAAAGGAGGTTAGAAATTAATGATGAAGCTGACATTAATGTAAGCAGGAATTTTCGTTCTTTAGCGGTTGAAGCAGATGGGTATGAAAATCTTGCATTTGGAGAAGAAGATTGCAGGAATTATATAGATAAAGTAAGGCGGCTACGACTTGGGACAGGAGATGCCGAAGCGATTCAAAACTATTTTGTTAGAATTCAAAAACAAAATAGCCAGTTTTACTATGTAATGGATGTAGACGATGAAAGTCGCTTAAGAAATGTATTCTGGGCTGATGCAAGATGTAGGGCTGCATATGAATATTTTGATGAAGTCATAAGTTTTGACACCACTTATTTGACAAATAAATATGACATGCCTTTTGCCCCTTTTGTTGGAGTAAATCATCACGGTCAAAAGAGAATAAACAAAAAGAAGAAAGGAAATAAAAGAAGAAAGAAAAGGAGACACGTAGGTTATTATTCTTGCAATTCTTGCTTTATTCTTTCGTAATTTTAAGCATTTCCCATAAAAATAATTATGTCCGAAGTTATAATCATGTGCATTTTTTAAAGAGGGTAGTGAAGACTGACGACACACTGAGAATTGTAAAATTATGGGTTCAAAGTTACACCCTTGCATGTCAACTGCATGCATTTTGTATTTTGGATCCAGCTTTTTTAAAGCGAGTAACTCATTTAGAGTGTAAAATTGTTATAATAAAATTTTTTGAGTCTCTCACTTTACTAATTTTAAAGATCCAAATTTCTAGCTTTTTGAAAAGGAAAAAAAAAATCAAAATCCCTGCATTTTACATTATGAGTTGTACTTGTGAACAGATATGCGGTGTCTTAATTATATCCAAATTTATGGTAGTGGAGTCGTAAAATATGATCTCTGCCCTACAAAAATATACACCAAATCAAACTTCGACAACAAATGGAGTTTCATAACAACACTACAGTTTTATCATTCCTTGGCCTTGGAAGATGTTAAGTAGGGTCCAAAGTGAACCGAATTTTAATATAATTTGAAACTTGATAATTAATTTGTTGGACTTTGTTTATAAATCAATAGTTATTGTGTGTGTCTTTCTTTCAATAGTTATTGTGTGTGAATTTTTAATAGCTAATGTTATTCTGTTTTGTCTAATAAAAAATATTAATATGATGATTATATTATGTTTTTTTTTATACATACAATTATATTATGCTTTTACCTTCAAGGCTCCGAGCCTCAACCAAAGACAAAAAAATGATTTTGTGACTCATATTATTGTTCAAGTCTTTAAGAAATAATATATATATTCTTTAAAGACTTGTACAATAATATGACAAAGTCCAACTAATTAAAATTTGTGTTAGTGACTTATAAGTCACTGCCTTATAAGTTTTAGTATTCATAAGAAACATAAATTTAAAATTAAGCAATTGAAGCTAAGTGATTAATGAACTTCATCAAAAAATAGAATTTTCATGAGAATCTGAGTTCGATTTTGAGTCGAACAATGTTTTGTTAAACTTTACTTATCTTTTTTTACTTATCTACCGATAGAAATTCGAATAACAAGGACCCCTTTCCCCTAAAAAAAATCGGAGAATTAACATATAAAAAAACATAAATTAATTATGTCAATTTTTCTTAGACAATTATGCCAAAAAGATTGATAACCCACCAACAGACCACACAATGGATTGAGCTAACAAAATGTTGTGAAAAAAGAAATTAAATCACAAAAGAATTATATAATTTATCAACCACTCGATGAATTAAACTAAGAATTATAATATTGTTGCCTTTTTTTTTGAATAAAATTATAATATTGTTACTAGTATGTCAAAATAGCGAACTAAAAAACAAACTATGGTAAATTCCTGTGTACTATTTTAGAGTTTGGTTAAATACACGTGCAGGCAAAAAAAAAATTCAAACTATTAAAAAAACTGCACATAATTTTTTTTACGGTCAATTAATCTAATACCTACCTATCTTCTTTAAAGTAAAATACATACATACTAGATTTAACACCCGTGCAATGCACGGGGAGGAATTATATTAAAAATTTCACAAATATAAAATTTTATACTTAGAACTTTATACATATCTTAATATAAATGGAGTTTTTTTTAAGAAATATAAATGGATTTTGTTATCTATAATATACAATATAATTAATATTAGAAAACATATAAGTATTAATAGAAATACAATATAAAATGTTAATAACTTACCAAACAAAGAAATAAAATAAAAAATTAATTCAGTCACCAAGATAAAACTCTATAAAAATTTATAGTCTCTCATTTTGAGGAATACAAAACTTTAGACTTAACAATACGAAAACTACATAAAACTCTACAACCCCGTGTTTTCAAGGAATCTAAATTTTGGACTTAAAATATCAAGACAATATAAAACTCTATAGCCCCCGTTTTTTTGCAATTGAGGAATATAAAACTTAGTGATATTAAGAGTAAATAAAACTCTACAACTCTTCGTTCATTTGAGGAATATAAAACTTTGGACCTAATGAAATCAAGTCTACATAACACAATCCCCTCAATGATATTAACATAAAATTTTGGACTTATCAAACCAATCAATTGTAAAATAAAAAATCCCACTAAATACATAAATACAGCATGTGTCAACATTACAACCAATTTTTTTCACACCACTACCACAAAATTAAGTGCCATGAACATGCCCAAATGTATTCAATCTTAAATAAAAGGTGTGTCACATGCTATTTTAATTGAAGTGAATTTCTCTTTTTTCAATATTGGAAGCTACATTGCTACATACCAAAGCATAATTTTCTAAATCCACTCCATCCTTCCATGGAGAGAACACTTGTCTACCCAGTAGCAAATGATGTGAGCACTGTTACCAGAATGGAAAATTTTGCTTCCTTGAAACTATTTATTTCCAAGTTCATTTGACATCCTAACGAACACTGCAATAAAGAAAATCAATGAGCTTGTTATAACAACGAATTAAGCAGTTGCATCAAATCAAAGAAT
>Ga0315915_1005926_pt1 | contig 15099 bp, 10 predicted proteins | sample MpolbnodulesMG_FD_207738 | JGI IMG/M metagenome (GOLD analysis project Ga0315915, IMG submission 207738) | Medicago polymorpha root nodule microbial communities from Los Angeles, California, United States - branched nodules | ecosystem: Host-associated > Plants > Roots > Nodule | place: USA... | reverse complement strand
TTTAGGACAATACTCTTAAACAAATCTTTAAGATTATGAATATTTTAAAAAGGTCCTCGACTTTATAAAAATATTACACGAATTTCTCAAAGTTGTTAAAATTCTTAGATTATTGCATTATTGAACCCACAAAAACTATATTAGTTGTCTCTAAAATATGTTCAATCACTAAACTATGTATGTGATTATACTTTACAAAATTATTATTTTCTCATATGTAAATTTTTACGAATGTATTCTAATCAAACCCGTGCAACGCACGGGTAATATATCTAGTAAGAAAGGAATACACAATACAATTAATGATTAAAACATCTTTATAGCAATAGTATATGTGAACCGAAAGAGAACCGAAAGAGAGACAACAAAAAAACATTAATGATTAAAACAAAATTACACATTTGTCCCTTCCTTTTCTCTTTCTCAAAATGCAAACATTTGGGTCTATTGTAGCAATATATATATATGTGTGTGTTGTTTTTTTTTCCTTCAAATAGAGCCTTAATAAAAAATGTTTTGATAATTTAAATGGACTTATGGAAATTCAAAATGTAAAGGATATTGTGAGATGGAGGCCGTACAAGTTAAAAGTAATTTTAACTTTTAACAGAAAATTACAATTAGAAAGGATAATATTTTACAGAAATTTACAATTTTTAAAAATTTTAAAAATTAACGCACATTTTCTAAGAGAATAATATTATATTGGTATTTTTGAATTAATTATATGATATAATTAGAAAGGAGACCGTACCCAATTTTTTTTACATTAAACAGTTCTTTACTATAAGGAAAGTTTTAAAGGTTGGAGTGACGCATTCAAACCAATATATAAAAAATGATTTGACATGTATAACCGGCTAATGATGGCAAGTTTGTGAACCCGCAACCCAACCCCTTTATAAAAGATGTGACAGTTTTAAATTGGTTTAATTACATTTTTAGCCCCTTAACTTTTTCAAAGTTGCGATTTTGGCCCCCTAAGAAAAAAAACTACAAAACAACCCCCTAAGTTTTGCACCTGTGGCAGTTTTGGCCCCCAAGGCTGATATTGACTCGGTCTACGCTGACGTGGCACCCTAAGTGAGGTGCCATATGTTATTTTTTTATTTTATTTTGGCCTTGGGGGGCCAAAACTGCTACAGTTGCAAAATATAGGGGGCTGTTTTGTAGTTTTTTTTCTTAGGGGGCCAAAATCGCAACTTTGGAAAAGTTAGGGGGCTAAAACTGCAATTAAGCATTTTAAATTTTGTTACTCGCTCCGTCTCATGATAACTTAGCTATTTGCAAAAAAAGAGTATCACAGAATAATCGAGTTATTTCACTTTTCAATACAGTATTAATTACGTTTTTTCCTTTATAACTCTAATTAATATCGTTTTCATAACTTCCAATTCAATACTCCCTCCGTCTCTAAATAATACTACCTTCGTCCCTAATTATAAGACCCGAGAAATTTTTTTTGTCCCTTTTTATAAGACTTCTTTGGTATTTCCAATTACATTAATTATTTCTTTACCAACCTACCCTTATTTATTTTGCATCTTTTTCTTCAATCAATAATAAATATTATGTTGAAAACATAAACTAACTCTTTCTCTTAAGGATAAAATTGTAAAAACAGTAGTAATTATATACAAATTTAATAGTACAACCAACTTTCTTAATCTCCGTAATTTTTTCAAAAGGCTCCTATATTTAGGGACGGAGATAGTAGTCGTTTAAAGTTTATGCACGATTATTAAGGAAATGATTAATTGTGTTGATTTCGATAGTAAAATTAGTATCATTTACTAAAATACTCTTATTAATTGTAGTTAGTGGAGTAGTTAAGTTGGATGAAATTCAATAAATAAGGATATAATAATGGGAAAAAAATAATAAATGTTGCATTGTTATTCTAAAGTGACAATTATTTTAAGAAAAAGAAAAATGAGTAAAGAGACAATTATAGTGAGACGAATAGAGTATATTCCACTTTGCATTTATGATTATGGGGAATGCACAAATACTTAACGAGAACACTTAAAATCATTTCTCTCTCCTTCAATTATACAATTTTCTTAATATGTGTGAAATGAACGAATGACTCAGTTAATCCGGAACGGATGAAGTATTATAGTTTAAAAAATTTATATATTAATTTAAAAATATTTCAATTTAATTTCAAACGTTAAAAATTTAATTGTCTCCCTAAATTTTTTTGTAGAATTTAGTCTAAGTACCTTTCATTGAAACATTGTGTTTTTTACTCAAAAGAATATTTATTCAATTTTTTTTGGAAATTTTATAAAAATTATTCAAGCAAAGGTAAATATGATTTCAATATTACGAATTTTGATTCAACTATTAAAATACATTTAATGATTTTTAATTCTTCAAATAGAATTTCACTATCAATCTTGACCAAAAAAAAAAGAATTTCACCATCAACATCATCAAAACTATCTCTTTTAAATAAATTTCAAGATATTTAAGGTGCAAGTGCAAATTTAGGTCATTATTAAATAATTATTAAAAAAATTAATATTACAAAAAAATTGAAATATTCTCATATGTTACACATAATTCTATTTGGTGAGTCAATTGGTTTCTTTTTCATTTTCATAAAGCTAGTGGAGGCAAAACTGGCACACTAAATATAAAATGGAAAGGTATTGCAAATTCAAACTCGCACCCCAACATATCAGATGTCTATGCACTCTATTTACCATTTGAATTGTATTTACCAAACAGTTTAGTCATTTGTTCTTTTCAAAATAAAAAAAAGTTAGTCAACTGTTTAATTTACACTATATAAAAAAGGGTCTTAGTTAATTGTTTAATTTACATTCTTTAAGCAAACCAAAACAGAATTTTTTTTAATGCCCTAAATTGAAACCAAAAATCAAAAACTACTCTACTTGAATTTTTTTTTTCAAATCTACCCTATTTTTAGAAAGTTGACCACTATGTCTCAATTCCAACTTGAGACATACCCTATGTCTCAATTCCAACTTGAGACGTACCCCCTATATCTCAAGTCCTACTTGCGACATCCATCATCTCTCAAATTTGGCATTTTATTTTGTCTTTGTTATATGTTTCAAGTCCAACTCGAGACATATTTATTTTATTATTTTCGTTTTTAATTTAAATATTTTAATAGAATTAGTTTTAAAAAATATTTAAAAATATTTGAAATAAATATTTATGATTATTTTTTTTAGATAAAATATTTATTATTTATTAATATGCACATTTAAACGGAGAAAAAAAATACAATACATTTAATTATTTCTTCTAGGGCATTAGGTGGTCCCGTTCCACACCATGGTGCGCCAGCATTTCTTGTTACATTGTGTCGCGTTGGAGCGGGAGGAATAATTTGACGCCGAGATCTTTGACGATGAATTGGTTAATCGTCAGTTTCATCGTTGTGCACTTGACTACTTTGACCAAGCGTCAACGAAACATCGTCTTCCCTGCTAGGCCATGCCGTATTGAGAAATTGATTATCTTCAATGGAGTTCAATGATAAACGACCCAACGACGATTGACCGACCTCGACGTCATTTGCAGGAGAAATTGAAAACTTATATTCGGCACCCGGTGTGAATTGGGGATATAGGTCAGTTAGTGTTGGTGGGTGGTTGTAGTGTGGGTTGTTGTAGTTTTGGTAGTTAGCTTGGGGGTTATTTGTGTAGGATGTTCCAGGTTGGTTTAGATCATTGTAAGCATAGGTTGGCATGTAATCGTTCATGTAAAATGACCAAATGCTTGGTGGATAATGATCTCTAGGTGTTGTGTATGGTGATGGTGGGATAATTTGGTGCAATGGGGTGTTGAGATCAAGAAAGGCGAAGTCAGAAGTTTGTGGTACTAGTGTTGTTGGGTCAGTGGTTGTTTGGTAGTTGGATGGATCGGTAAATCGTTGATCAAGCCCTGAGAAGAAGCTCGATGACGGTGATATGTTGTTGTTGTTCTCTGGTTTTGGGTCTAAAACAAACTCCGGCTCTGATTCCACGTCAAATTCCTGTTCTGCCACCTTTTGTGGGTGATCATCATGATAATCAATCCTTAAGTTTGGATTGCACACAGTTGTATACCAATTGATATACTCATCACTTGGGACTAGTGTTCTCCTTTGCACACGAGGTAAAGTATATGAACTTCGACTGTTCCAATGGGCACACGCTTCTGGAAATCGCAATTCAATGTCTGCATAAAATTTCTTGAACCGCTTGTCCAATTTGTGGTATATCCGCATGTCCATAGGTGATTCTGGCATATCCTGTGGCAAAGGATGGGTGTGAAAAACAAATCATTTGGGTTTGGTTTTTATAGTGAACCATTATCAGAAAACATCATGAAATTTCTGAAGGAAGAGGTCATCAAATCCAACAATCACCAAGTCACTCAGTTCGACTGAGATAGGTATACCTTCTCCGTCCGTGAAACTATCGACCATCTAGAAGGATTGCCGATGGGAGAATACAGGGTTGACTTGCGAAGTAAATGGCGTGACTGTGGAAAATTCAGGGCGTTACACCTACCTTGCTCACGTGTCATTGCCACATGTTCTAGTTTTTGCTACGACTATTAAACATTTGTCGATCAAAAATTTACGATTGAGTGTGTATACTCTGTATACAATATCCCTTTCGACGTGGTTCACCACCAACAGTATTGGCCAACTTATGTAGACTCAAAGGTGGTTCCCGATTCAGCCATGCGTAGAGCAAAGAAAGGTCGTCCCGCAATTACTCGCATTAGGACCGAGATGGACGTTGTGGAAAATGAGGGGAGAAAATGCGGCATTTGTAAGATAACCGGTCATTCCCAAAAAAATTGCATTAATACCAAACATCAATAGCAAACTAGGCTTATTTTTTTCATTGCATTTGGTTTGTATTTTTTTAAATATTTATTCTCTGTTTAAATGTATTGTACTTTTAAACGTGTCATATTAATAAATAATAAATATTTTCCCTAAAAAAAAAATCATAAATATTCATTTCAATTATTTTTAAATGTAATTCTATTAAAATATTTAAGTTAAAATCGAAAATAATAAAATAAATAAATATGTCTCAAGTTGGACTTGAGACATATAATTAAGACAAAATAAATGCAAACTTTGAGAGAGGATGAGGATGTATGTCGCAAGTAGGACTTGAAACATAGAGGGTTGGAATTGAGACATAGGGTATGTCTCAAGTTGGACTTGAAACATAGTTGTCAACTTTCTAAAGGTAGATTTGGATTTTTTTTTTTTTTTTTAAGTAGGGTAGTTTTTGATTTTTGGTTTCAATCTAGGGCATAAAAAAAAAAATCACCAAAACAAGCACTTATTCTTTATAAAAGTCAAACATTTTAATTTCCAATGCATTGATTACATATATTTTTATAAATACTTGCTACTTATAGTCCTTAAAGAGTGTCCTGGGGGCACTCGTTAACATTTCCCGATAAAAAATAATGAATTCAAAAAGATTTCTTAGCTTTCTGTCAAAAAAATAAAATAAAATTTGTTAGCCGATTTAGTCTTTGTTGTGTGCTTTTATATAAATCCAAATTTTTGTTGTACTAATATTTTTTTTCTATGAATTTGTAATTTTTGAACAAACATACATCCAATCTTCATTTCATTGGAAATATTTTCAACACTAACAATGGTATTAGCCAATTCATATTCTCTATCTCTTTTCAATTCTTTAATCAAACATTTAACTAGTTTTATAGTGAAAGCATCCAAAAATTGAGAAACCCAGAAAAGTGTACAAACTAACAACGGAGACAATAAAAAGGACCACAAAGTTGAATTTTAAAAATCCCAAAATTTGGCATCTCAAACACCTGCAGGAAAAAGAAAAAAAAATCAAAGTTAAAATACAGACAGCTTCAAAACGTTTTAAGATTCTGTTAATGAATTGTCTAGGAACATTACCTTCTGGTTGCTTCAGCCTTCATTTATTAAAGAAGTTAATTGTTGACGAAATGTTAAAATTTTATCTGCCTCAACAGCCATGATTAATCCCATTGACCTGTAATTCTTCAGCTGTAACAAGAATAAACCGTATAGTTCAGAATAATTGACGATGAAAGATTACTACCCCATTCTACAAATTGGATAATATAACTGAAATAAATTTCTTTGCCTTCTAGATTAATAATTTTAAATTTCAATGTCCTATTCCTATCTCTTTTTGTAGGATAAAGCACTGCACTTCAAATTGAAAAACCAGAGAAAATACAAGAGCCAGAGTTCATATCTAATTCTTAATGTAACAGACTCTTTCATATTCATTCATTAAAACTGAAATTAAGCAAATTAACGTGCAAGTAACAAACCCTGAAGTGATTCTAAGGCAGTGGAGAGAAATGAGCTAATCAAACATGTCCCATGGTACTAAAAATAAAACTCGATTCAGTGGTGGAGTCTGGATCGGAGGTGGAGCCGGAGGCGGCTCCATGGATCAAAGGCTAACTGATAACATGTAAAATTATATGATTCATTGCTAACTTTGTGGTGCGTGGATATTCTGATTTCATGAATTCTCAATAAAGCTGATCACATCTTTATATAAAGCTGCGAATCCTGCACACGTGTGCAGGTTATCAGAAACGGTTTTTAATCCTGTGCACAGGTTAGTGTAACTAACCTCAAGCTGTCACTAACAGCTCTTGCTTAACAGACCTATAAATATTGCATGGTTAACCTATAAAACTTCTCTTCTTACAATCAAAATAAAATAGACAATCATTCAACAAACAAATTTATTAGAATTTGTAGAGAAAAAACTTGCTAAAATTTATTAAAGCTGTCAATTTGTAGAAAAGAAACTAAAAATTTGCACACTGCATTTCATTTATATAAACATCGCAACCCCACAAATAGACCACATGGCAAAGATCAAAAGAAGAAACAAATACAGTGCTTATTTAATTCTCAAACCAGCAAAGGTTTATCTATGCATTTACAAGTTACTTCCATCAATTAACCAAAAAGGAGTAACTTGCCTCATGAGGTGCAGGTTGCTGCGTGCGCAAAGGAAAACAGAAGGACCACAAGCTTAACTGGAAATTATTTTGGACAATAATCAGTGATCAGAGACAAAATAATTCAAAATGATGGCACCAAGATACTAATACCTTGTGAAAAAGTTCATCCTCGGGCTTAACATATACTACTGATTCTTCACTATCATCGCCCAGTTTTCTTTTCTGTTGTTCTGCATTCTTGTGCTATATTTTTACAACCAGAAATGAAGTAAAATGTTACAATAACAAAAATGGAGCAGAAGAAAATGATCGTAACCATAAAAGCTAAAAATAATAATAAGAGAACGACGATAAATAGGAAGGAGATACTGCAGAAGCATAATACCTTGTAAATTTTGCTAAGAATTATATAATGCTTAAACTGGAAGGAATTCCGGAGGTCCTCTGTTGGCTGTTAAGTGTGCAAAATAACGATATAAATTTCAAATTTCAAATTAGTGCACCAGCAGTCAAACAGAAAAACATGTTAACTCCCTCACCCATCTGATACTATCAACATCTCACCTCATCTTCTGTGGCCCATGACACTTCATTAAAAAGAGAATCATAAAGATGTGGTAAAACCTGGGGAGGAAGATTCACCACACGCTGTGATACCAGAAGACCTACGTTGTGTGCTTGTTCCCCCAAAAGTAATCTCAACTTATCAGCAATGCCCTTCTCTTGGCCTGCTTTAAGGAGGAGAAATTCCTTGAGTTTCATAATACATCTTTGCTCCTAGCAAAATTATTAGGCTCATATTAGATTAGCTTCAAGGAGTTTCTCAAATAAAATATGTATTTGGATCCAAACTTACAAATAAAAAATAACCTTATAAACTGTAGATAACTTAGATTAGATGACGAAGCTTTTTAGCAAAATTATTAGGCTCAAATTAGATTAGCTTCAAGGAGTTTCTCAAATAAAATATGTATTTGGATCCAAACTTACAAATAAAAAACAACCTTATAAATTGTAGATAACTTAGATTAGATGACGAAGCTTCTAAAAAAAGTTGACGAGTAGATGTTAATTCAACTTATGCAGGAAATAACAAACTAATTCTTAGTTAAGTTCTTATGACTGTCGAGATGTTAAACCAGTCACAAACAAAATTTACAAATTGTTGCAGGCCACTATTCAATGAACCAAAGACATTAAAGAAAAAATTGGAGATTTGAATAAGAATCAATTGATCAAGGTTCAATTCCCATACAAATTTAATATACAAATTCCTTTTTTTCTTGAATATCAAAATACACATGATTACTATTTTGGTGAGGAAACTTTCTGCAACAACTTGCTAACTAGTAAACTTGCACAAGGCGGAAATGGACATAAAAACTAAACACTTGTTTCCTAAGGATAAAAAATCAATTTTTTTTTTGTATTAAAAATAATATCTCCACCAAAGATAAAGAGGAACAAACACAAAAAAGAAGAAAGCAAGTGTGATCTCAAGGTGATCACACAGTAAATGCAATGATTATGTACTACATTCAAAGCACCAACAAAGTAAAAGAAATAGAGGCAAACAGATCAGGCGCAAAACATTATATGCGATAACATGTGACTTACCCTATACCTGCATAAATTAAGAGCGGTAACAAGAGCAAAAATGCCTTCGTCCTCGTCATCCTCTACCTTCACAACAGTCCCTACAGTTGTCTGTTCCAAAATCAAGTCCACAAAGCCGCTCAAATCCCATTCTTCAACATCTAGGTATGTTTGCAGCAGGGTCTTAACTCCATGGAAATCATTGGGTTTAGGATCAAAAAAGGCAAAATCTGCTTGGACAACTCCCTGAAACAGAGACCTTATATCAATCAATTTTACTTGTTCAATGATATGATCTAGAAATTTAAACATTATCTAAATCGAATCATAGCATAAGAAGAGATTTTACATCAAACTCCCCGTCAGATGACTCTGACCCTTCTCGTTCTTCCAAAGTGTGCTTGTTGAAGCCATTACCTAGGAAGTGGATCAGGAATAGGCATGCAAAGTGTAAAACATAAAAGGCACTTAAAAGCATGGATTCATTAACATTTAAATTATAAAAGAGAAAAAGGCGTCTTACTAGTAGAGGAAAGGGTGGGGTTCTCAATGGATTTGGAATGACGGTTTGGCATAGAAACGGACGCCATACGAGCAAGAGCACGGCCAAATGGGGAGAATGTAATGGGCCAAGATTTGGGTCGTTGACGCCTTCTTGGCTTTTGAGGCATTTCGAAAACACTGAAAATGGTTTTTTTTTTTATTGATTACGGTGACAATAATACGATATAAGTTAAACAATAATAGAACACCTTTCCTTCTTCGAAAGTAATGAAAAGCTGAAAATGCAAAATAATAGTTTTGTACCGCTGCTGCCTGCTGCTAGGGTACCTTCTGAGCAAATAAAATAAGTAAATAAGACAGTATAAATATAATCAATAGATACATTTCAAAATTGTGTAAATAGTAATACTGTCGACATTTTCGGACACAGACAAATGTGGTCACATTCCAAATATATCATTTTCTTAAATTACTACGGTGTTAATTTCTAATGATCAAACTAATTAGGGAGGAATAAACATTAGGTATTGCGAATTAAGGCACAGTGCATTTTCATTCTAGTATTCTACTACTATAGAATATGTAAAATCATCAGTTATGCTACCTAAGGTTGCAGAACAAGACGGCGACTTAGTAAGCACCGGCGTGAACCTTCATGCGAAAAAGCATAACACAGAGGAGAGGAAATACCTGCGGTGAGGACGGACTGAGTGAGGCGAACGGAGGTCGAAGTGAACGTGAGGGAAACGATGGACGTGAGAGGAGCCGTGAGCTGTGAACACGACAGAGAGAGATAAGTTGCCGAATAGAAACGGTTGCGCCGCTGCCGGAAAGAGTCAGCGGAAGCTATTGGAAGTAGAATTAAGTTGCCGAATAGAAGCTTGTAGGGCGTGTTTTACTCAGGTCCAGTTTGTGTTGCGTCTCCGTTGTGGTCCCTAACTTTTTTAAAGTAAATAAGTGGAGTGTCTGATATTCGAACCTAAACTCATACCTATATTATGCATTATCTTTACGGGTATTGTTTATTGAGTTTTTCAAAGTACACTAGAAATAAACATGTTTGATTGACTGGATGACAAAAATTATATATATTAACCAAATTGCTCTGCTAATTTTATAGGTTGGTTGTGAAAACTCCCTTACTCATAGATTTGTGGCACATTGCGTTTGATTTTGGTCTCCTCCTACACAATGTAAAAACTCTTTTACTCATGGATTTGTGGAACTTTGCGTTTGACTTTGGTCTCCTCCTTCACAATGTGGTCTATTAACGTAGTATGTAGCTCCTTGAAGATCGTGTATATTCCTTCATCCACCAATGCGGTCAATGGTGCTAGAAACATGAAATGTGGGTTTTTTGCATCATTGTCTGTCTCACAACGTTTTGATCCAATACGAGGCTTCTATGACCCATGTATTGAATTAGCGTGCTAGAGAAATATTCAGGTCTCTCAATCGGCCCGGCTACTTCAACATTGTCTAACCATCCTCCTACAGTTTAATCTCATATCCATTGATCAACTAACAAGATAATTATTTTAACATGTAAACGGGATAAAGTTTTTTGTCCTATAAAAAATTGTGGATTTTGATTTTCATTCCTAGGGAAAAAGATCATATATTTTTATTCCTTATTAGTTTTCTGTTATGGTTTCAGTCCCTGAAGTTAGCTTAACTGATAGTTTACTAAAAAAAATTCATATGACAATGCCACATTGACTATTTTAACCATCTGAATACCGACGTAACATATCATATCATACCTTTTATTTTCATGATCTATTATTAATTATTATTAGTAAGATGTAAATCAATAGTGGAAATATGATTGCGATGACGACGACAATGATGTTAGCCATAATCTCTCTCTTCTTCTTAGTTTGTGTTTGTGAAATTTATAGTTGAAGACAAGAAGATACTTTGGTATTTTTCATTTGCCCGAAACAATGAGGGGTATTTTCGTCTTCAAAATCAACATTAATCTGAGTAAGCAACATTCTGTCCTATTCACCATTTACAAGTCAGCGAAAATGCGCCACTTTAGCAAAGAAAAAGGGACAAGGATCAAATTTAAAATGATGATTAGTAATAATTAAAAATATCAAAGATTAATTTTAATCCGTGATTAAATTAAGCCGGAATTAAGCAGGAGCATATACATATCCAAACGGTACATTGAAACAGAACCTTAATCAGTTTCCGCTTGGTGATTGTATCGAGTTTCTAATGGCAGACGGTAACCGGTCCAACAGCAACAAGCCAGAGTGGCTTCAACAGTACGATCTGATTGGGAAAATCGGAGAAGGAACCTACGGTCTCGTCTTCCTCGCTCGGATCAAGTCCGCCACAAACCGCGGAAAATCCATCGCCATCAAGAAATTCAAACAATCCAAAGACGGCGATGGTGTCTCTCCCACCGCCATCCGTGAAATCATGGTACTATATTATATTTTCCCTCTCATTTTTAAATTGTATAATTCGCTCAAATTATTGGATGATATGAATGAGATGAGTTAGTTAACTAATACTAATGCAATTGTTTTCTGTTATTTGAATTTTTAACGTTTTCATGATTTTGAGTCAATTTCATTTGATAATGCAGTTGCTGAGGGAGATAACACATGAAAATGTTGTGAAGCTTGTGAATGTTCACATCAATCATACCGACATGTCTCTCTATCTCGCCTTTGATTATGCTGAACATGACCTTTATGTAAGTATACCAATACGATTTTAAAACATTATATTTTTGACTTGAATTTCTCATTTTTGTTTTCTAATTTGTCAAACTGATTCCTCCTCAAAATTTCTAGTTTCTGATATCTGGATTTTTTTAGGTTTTTAATTTTATTTAATTTAAAGAATTGCATTTTGACACTCCCACACTAATATTTTAAGGCTTGGCTGTTGTTCTATACTATGTTTTCGTATATACACATATTACGAGCTTTACGATGGATTTTGTGCTATTGTTACTTCAATGTCTTTAAATGTTATGTGAATTTTCTACAAGGTTGCTCTATAGGCCCCCTGGGTTGCTCAACTCTGAAAAAAGGCCGATCGGAAGATAGCTTCCAATAGGTTTGTACCATCGGAAGATACATTCCAATAAATTGAGGGGCTATTGAGCAAAACTAAGGGGCTTATAGAGCAACCTCCAATTATTCATGGGAAGACATGTATTTAGGTTGCAGGGAATTTATTTTCGTAGTTAGTCGAGTGTAAAGATTTCAATATTGAATGGCAGGAAATAATAAGACATCATAGAGACAAGGTCAACCAGTCGATTAACCAGTACACTGTTAAGTCCATACTGTGGCAGTTGCTGAATGGACTGAACTATCTGCACAGGTGGGTCTATTTTTTGTCAAGTAGAAGATGGTTCCTTTTATTTATTTATTGTTGTATTTTGAATAAAGGGGGAGCCTTAGCGCAAAGGTAAAGTTGTTGTCACATGACTAAAAGGTCACAGGTTCAAGTCCTGGGAATAGCCTCTTGTGTAAAAGACAAGGTAAGGCCACGTAGAATACACCAAAATGGTGGGAACCCTTCCTGGACCCTGCGTACGCTGAACCTTTAGTGCACTGGGCTGTTTTTTTTTTTTTTGTATGTTGACTTGTTGTATTATATTTTCCCTTCAGTAATTGGATAGTACATCGAGATTTGAAGCCATCAAATATATTGGTATGAATTTTTCCACCTTATCATGATATGTTAAATTTTTTTACCCCCAAAAGTAGACATTTGAATTCAAATTTATTTATCCATTTTTTTATGTGCACCCATCTTTCCAACAACCTTTCTATGAACAGGTTATGGGCGATGGAGAGGAACACGGAGTTGTTAAAGTTGCTGACTTTGGGCTTGCAAGGATATATCTAGCCCCTCTGAAGCCATTATCTGAAAATGGGGTATGAGCACTTTTTTCATCTGTGTGTTCGAGAAGTCTTCATACATAATTCCTGCATGACTATGCTATTTTTAAGATTTTGAAGAGTTGAAATCTGGCTATGCATATAATACCCGCGGTACCGGCTTTGTGCTGTAAGCCAAATGAGTGATGGGTATTGTTATTCATTTCAAGTTTAACTAACTGAACTGTTGAGCTTGCTGTCAAAACTTCATGTGTTTTGATTCTCTATGTTTTGGCCATTAGGTCTATTATCATCTTTAAACTTCAGTTGGCTATGCACCTGCACCACATTTTACCTTTTGATATGTTTGATCGTATAAATTCCTGATTTTATAAAGTACTAACTTGCAGGTTGTTGTAACTATTTGGTACCGTGCTCCGGAGTTGCTTCTTGGAGCTAAACATTATACCAGTGCTGTTGGTATCCTTAAATTTTAGTTGTGTGTGTTAGTCTATCTCCCTCCATTCCTTCCCCCTCCGTGTGTGTGTGTGTGTGTGTGTGTATAAAATAATGATTAACTTTGGAGTTATAATTTGATGCTATGATTGTTATCAATGCATCGAGGGTATCTCTCAAGTCTTTTAACCTGTGTTGTACTTTTTTACTACATTGGTGTTTTTGCTATCCTTAGTTTGACTTGAGGTTGATGCCTGAATAAGTTATGGCTTTTGATGAATCTGACACAACAATATTTAGGGCATACACAAAACGTTGATGTGGTATAACATAATTTTGATGCTGTAATTTTTTTAGTGGATGTAATTAATGTTGGGGACTTCGGTACTTATAATCCAAAGGTAGACTTATCAATTGTGTGTAATAAATGAATGTGTGTGAACTCTTTATGATTGTAAAAGTGCTTCAGTTATTTTTCCTTAAAGAGACATTTAGATATGTGGGCTGTGGGATGCATTTTTGCTGAGTTGTTGACCTTGAAGCCACTATTTCAAGGTGCAGAAGTTAAAGCTACACCAAATCCTTTTCAGGTACTTGATGCTAAACTTGCAGCTTTTTTTATTCTATTGTTGAATGTTGCTAGAGATATAGTATCATTTTTGGATTCTAAATAATCGTTGTTCCTTTGTGCAGCTTGATCAACTTGACAAGATATTCAAGGTTTTAGGTAATTTATTTGCTTACTGTTTTTCTTTCTCCCTGCTGGGGGATTTTCATTCTCTTGATGATATTCCAGACCCACATACTTGGACATTGTTACTGTGCCAGGTCATCCCACATTAGAAAAGTGGCCTTCCTTAGCACATCTTCCCCACTGGCAACAAGATACTTCACATATACAAGGACACAAATAGTAAGATCATTATTGTATGTTTATTCAAATATATGCAGAATGGACCTATTTTCGCAGTGTTGAGTCCTTTGTTTTCTCTTTTACTTGCTTGTTTTTTGTAACTGATATTTTTTTCCATGAAACTAATGGATCCATTCTGCTTTTTGCAAACAGTGACAATGCTAGTCTCAATAGTGTTGTGCACCTATCTCCAAAAAGTCCTGCATATGACCTTTTGTCAAAGATGCTCGAGTAAGTATTTCTAAACCACCTAGAAGGTTTTTACTGTGCCTCTATATGAAGGATGTACTTCATTTTCCATTTAAAATCTAAATGATGGTATACTGAACACGGTGAAATGTTACCCCCTTATATGCTTATGATTTGTAGTGCTACCCCCCATAATACTGTGACATGGTGGTTAAATAGGCCACCATATTTTGTTGCCTTATCCAGGTGGTAATGGGTTTGTGTTTTTTGTGGTTTAAAATATAAACAAACCTTACCTAATTTATTGATGTCATTCTTGAAATGCCCTTCAAGCAGTATAAATTTTATTTTATACCAACCTTTTTATTCTTAGGGCCTGTTTTGGAGATTGGAGGGGAGGACTTTTGGGGGAGGGGAATAGAGGGGAAAATAGAGAAATCCATTTTTTTTAAGAGAGTGAGTTTGTAGAGAATGATAAATTTATACGTATTATTAATATATTTTCAGTTTTGAAGATTATTATAACAACATGGGTTGGATTTGAAGAATTTAACTAAGCCCTCCAAAACCATCCAATACCTCCTCTAATACAATTTTTGAGTT
>Ga0315915_1005925_pt1 | contig 15100 bp, 9 predicted proteins | sample MpolbnodulesMG_FD_207738 | JGI IMG/M metagenome (GOLD analysis project Ga0315915, IMG submission 207738) | Medicago polymorpha root nodule microbial communities from Los Angeles, California, United States - branched nodules | ecosystem: Host-associated > Plants > Roots > Nodule | place: USA... | reverse complement strand
AATCACAATGTCACAATGCTTGTGTTTCTCTCTCTTTCACAAGCATTGTGACATTGTGATTGACCAATGTCACCAATGTCACCCAACTCTATGTCACCCAAGTGCTATCCCTCTTTTTAATTCCTATGTGGCACTCCTTGTGCTATAAAGGGAGGTTTAATCTATAGTATCTTTTGTCTTCTTCAAATAATAGAAAAATAATCATTTTTAGTTTTGAGAAAATAGACCGGAACAACTTTTAGATTGAAATTAATTGATTTTCTTAAAAAAGATGTAATTGATATTATTACAACATCTAGATGAATAAAATGTGTTTAGTTTTATAAAAATAATAAATCTAATGAGTTATGTGTCAAGTGAATGCAATACAATTTAAAAAATATGTTTGAGATAGAGAGAGTATCTAGAGATTATTTTTCAAGTTACTTTCACACACTGTTTATCGTCAACCTAGATTCATCCAACCTAAACCGCCCCATTTTTTCTTGATTTGATCCTCATGGAACCTTTTAGCATACCCTGGAAATACTTAGATCTAGACCCAATACCACCTAAAATAGCCATACTGCAATCCAAACCCATCAAAACATTCGCTCAAGCCGTATCAAACATTTGCGAAATTCCAGCTTCTTAACTCCCTCAGGTCGTGCTTAAGGGCGATTGCCTTTCTATTCAGATTCTAGATGATGATTATACGGTTGGTATGGAAGCATGCAAGTATAATCTTCACGGAAGAGTCATTTGGCAAAAGGGTTCCACACCCTTGACAGTGGTTGCCTTAAAGGCTAAGTTATCACAATTCTGGACAGATTTATCAACCTGGGGAGTGCAATTTCTAGGTAAGGGTTTCTACGAATTCACTTTTTCTAACCTAGAGGATGTACGGAGGGTTAGATCCATAGCCTCGTGGAATCTAAACCCTGGTTTCCTCAAGCTGTTCCCATGGACAAAGGATTTTAACCCTAAAATCCAAAACAACTCATCTCCACAAATTTGGGTTAAAATCTTTGGTTTGTCTCAGGAATATTGGAGAAAGAACATTCTTTTTTCAATCGTTAGTGGTGTAGGATCCCCTATTTGTACGGATGCAGCTACAGCTAAACCTATGATGGAAAGGACATTCAAACAATTTGCTCGTGTCCTAGTGGATATTGATCTCTCACAAACCCTAAGGCACAAACTCTTAGTTGAAAGAACATGGTTTGCGTTTTATGTGCATTTAGAGTATGAGAGTTTGCCTGCATATTGCTCTTATTGCAAAACAATAGGCCATCATATAGATTATTGCAAGAGATGGCACTCAGTTGAAAATGTTGTACCAGAAAAGGAGAAGACAGTGAATAAGAAACATGCTAAATAACCAAAGAAAGTTTTTGCTCCAAAGAAAACAGTTACACATGAACCGGGTAACACTGTTGATAAAGAAAATGTTGAAACAGAAGTCATCAACTTAGAGGAAACTGATGAAAGAGTGCAGCCTGACAAACCAAATGAGGTAGCTGAAGTTTTGCTTGATAAGGAGAGTAATGTTGACATAGCCCAGCCTGTATTAGTTCCAACTGAGATTGTCAGAGCTGAAGATTTGCAGGTGCATGTAGATTTAATCAACAGCTCTGATGACAGTTGTAGTGAGTCAGAATTTGTGGAGGACACTCAGATAGAGGGAGAACCGTTTAGTGACAGCCAGATAGACAAAGTCTCAGTAAGAATACAAAAAGATATTGAGTTTCTGAACCAGTCATGGGCCAATTTGGCTGAGCATGATCAGGTGGATCTGGAAAGAAGCAATGCAGGAAAGTCATAGATTAATTGATGAACCTCTGAGATTAGAAGATGAACAAAACATCAATGAAGCAGGTTTTCAACCAGTTGTTAATAAAGCAAAGAAGAAAAACATGAAGGCAAGCTCCTCAAAGGTTAGCAATCCACATAAAACCAGGTCAAAGGCTGGTAACCCCAAGCCTTTCATATGAAAGGCATCTATTGGAACCTAAGGGATTTGGCTAACTCCCCTACAAGATTAGCCCTCAAAAGGTTAGTTTCTTAACATAAACCTGATTTTGTCCTTGTAGAAGAGCCTTGGATGGACTTTCAACATTTCCCTTATTTCTGGCTCAATAGATTAGGGTTAAAAATGTTTGCTCTTAATCATAGACAGGATGCGTTGCCTAATTTGTGGTGCATTTGTTCTATTGTTTTATCACCCACTATCATTTCCATCACTGACCAACATGTAAGCTTTACCTTAACATATAACTCCATTCAATTTGGAATATCAGCCATATATGCCTCAACATCTAACTTAACCAGAAGAAATCTTTGGACCGACCTTGAAAATCTACACAACCAGCACCCCATGCCTTGGTGATTCTTAGGAGACTTTAACACCATCCTAGGGGCACATGAACATAGAGGTATCACAACACCTGCTAGACCACCTATGGTGGATTTTTTGTGTGGACTGATCATAACAACTTCACACATCTCCCAACTAGAGGAGCTCAGTTCACATGGAATAATGGAAGGAGGGGTAGGAGACATACTGAAAGGAGGTTGGATAGAGCAATTTGTAACAACCTTTGGATAGATATGTGTACATCTCTTAATGTTTCAACTTTGGTTAGACAGAATTCTAATCATTTCCCATTACTTTTAGAATTTCATACCAGTCAAGTATCCTTTGCTTCTCAGTTCAAGTTTATGAAGATGTAGTGTATGCATTCTGATTGTAAGCAGCTGGTGGAAAACACTTGGAACAACACTTTTTTTGGTTCTCCCATGTTTATACTGTCTCAAAAACTAAAGCTCCTTAAAGAGAAGCTCAAAGTGTGGAACAAAGAAGTATTTGGTAATGTTCACACTTTAGTGAAGCATGCAGAAGAAAAGCTGAGTAATCTCCAACTTTTAATTGATACTGATGGACACACAGACTCTCTCTTTGATCAACAAAAGCTAGCCCAAATAGATTTAAATAAAGCATTACATATGGAAGAAGCCTTCTGGTGTGAAAAATCAAGAGTTAAATGGCACTTGGAGGGTGATAGGAACACTAGTTACTTTCACAGATTAACCAAAATCAAAAACTCTACCAAAACTATTTCATCTATCAGAAATGGAGATGAAATCATCATTGATCCTGAACAAATAACTTCCCATTTAACTAACCATTTTCAAAATATTTTTTCCTCTTCTTCTGTTTTGCAGGTCAATACTTTAGTTGAAGATTGCATACCTACTCTTGTCACTAAGCATACAAATAACCTTCTGACTTTACTTCCAACTGACAAAGAGATTTACAATGCAGTACTTGCTCTAAACAAAGAATGTGCACCAGGGCCAGATGGATTTGGGGCAATTTTCTTTCATACATATTGGGATATTGTCAAAATTGATGTTATTAATGTTGTACAAGAATTCTTCATTACGTGAAAGCTGCTCAACAATTTCAACTCTAACACAATTGTTCAGATTCCTAAAAGTAGCAATGCAGACATTGTGAATCAATTTAGACCAATAGCTCTTGCTAACTTCAAATTCAAGATCATATCAAATGCAGATAGACTTGCTCCAATCATGCCTCATATCATTTTAGAGGAGCAAAGGGGTTTTATTAAAGGCAGAAACATCAAAGACTGCATATGCTTGACCTCTGAAGCAGTTAACTTGCTGAGCAAGAAAACTTATGGGGGAAATATTGCTTGCAAAATTGACATTTCAAAAGCTTTTGATACATTGAACTGGGGTTTTTTGATAAAAGTTCTTTCTAAATTTAGCTTTAATTCAAAGTTGTGCAGCTGGATCAAAGCAATTTTAGAATCAACTAAGCTTTCAGTTTCTGTCAATGGTAAACAACATGGCTTCTTTCATTGCAATAGGGGTGTTAAACAAGGAGACCCCCTCTCCCCACTGTTGTTTTGTTTAGCTGAAGATGTTCTAAGTAGAAGCATATCCAAGCTTGTCCAGGAAGGGAAAGTGGAACTTATAAAGGCTTCTAGACATCAAACTCTTCCTTCACACATCCTCTATGCAGATGATGTGATGATCTTCTGTAAAGGCAAATCTTCTTGCATTCAGGCTCTTCAATCTCTTTTTATCAAGTATGCTGAGTGTTCAGGTCAAGTTATCAACCCATCAAAATCAACCATATATGCTGGTTTTATCTCAAACTCCATATTAGCTTCCTTAGCTCATTTGCTTAGCTTCAGTATTGGTACTCTCCCATTCTTATATTTAGGAGTGCCAATCTTCAAAGGTAAACCTAAAGTCAGTTATTTTCAGCCTCTGTTTGACAAAATAAAGCTTAAACTCTCATCTTGGAAGGCATCCCTCTTATCCATAGCTGGTAGAGTTCAGTTAGTAAAGTCTGTAATTCAAAGCATGTTAGTTCATTGTATTTCAGTCTATAGCTGGCCAGTCTCCCTTATCAAAGGCATTGAAAGATGCATAAGGAACTTTATATGGGCTGGTGATATTGAGAAAAGAAAGTTAGTAACAGTAGCCTGGCATAAAACTTGTAAGACATTGGAAGAGGGAGGGCTAGGCATCAGATCCATCTCAGTGTTAAATGAAGCATCCAATTTGAATCTTTGTTGGATATTAATCAATTCTACAGAAGCCTGGGCACTTGTTTTGAAGAGTAGAGTTTTAAGAAAGAGGAAACCAATCAGATATCATATATTCTCATCCATCTGGAGCAGTACTAAATCAAAATATTCAACAGTTGCAGAGAACTCTTTTTGGAATATGGTGAACAAATCAATTTTTGGAATGACAATTGGTGTGGAGACTCTTTTTCTAGTATTCTCAATTTTGATCAAAACACCAGTTGACATTTGGAGGCTAAAGGGTGTCATTTTATTCAGGAAGCTCAATGGTGTTTCCCCCATTCTCTTCATAATATTTTCCCCCACCTGATTCAACTTGCTCAACAAGTTATCATACCTCAGATTGATATGCAAGACAGTTTGGTTCGGAATAAAACTTCTTATGGTGATTTGTCATTCAAAGATGCTTTTCTTTTTAAATTACCTGCTCTTCAAAAGATTCCTTGGGCAAAACATATATGGTCACCAGAGATTCCTCCCTCTAAGTCTTTGTTAGTTTGGAGGATTATGCATAATAGGATGCCAACTGATGAAAATTTGAGTATTAGGGGATGCACCATGGCTTCTATATGTAACAATTGTTTCTCAGCTTCTGAAACTACCCTTCATCTTTTTCTTCACTGTCCCCTAGCCAACAAGTTATGGAATTGGTTAGCCTCACTCTTGAACAAAAACATTCATTTTGCTGATTTGAAGGATGTTTGGGATGTCTGTTGAAATCATTGGAAACCTCAGTGCCATATTGTCATCATAGCCTGCATAATCAACATTTTCAACATCATTTGAACTGCAAAAATCAGGCCAGGTACCAAAACAAAGTTATTCAATGGAGATTAGTGTTAAACCAAGTTATCTCCAATGTCTCTATAACAGGTAACAACACAAGGAAAACTTTTGTTGGTGATATGATGGAGTTTACTATCTTAAAATCCTTCAAGGTTGATGTACACCCTCCTAGAGCCCCTTTAATTAAGGAAGTGATTTGGCAGCCTCCAATATTACATTGGATCAAGGCGAATATTGATGGTGCCCTCAACAAAAACCCTTTGAAATCCTCTTGTGGGGGTATTTTTAGGAATGCTGCTGGTGTTTGCATTGGAAGTTTTTCCCAAAATTTAAACACAAACTCCTTTTATATAGAGGAGCTTCTTGCTGCTATTTTGGCTATTGAGATTGCTTACTCAAAGGGCTGGCAAAATCTATGGTTAGAAACAGATTCTCAACTAGTCCTTCTAGCTTTTCAAAAGAGGTCACATGTTTCTTGGGAGATAAGAAATAGATGGATAAACTGCTTAGAGTTAATTAAGGGCATGAATTTTTTTGTTTCTCATATTTATAGGGAGGGTAACTCTTGTGCAGATGGTTTGGCTAATATTGTTTTAGCACTTTCAGCCTTTGCTTGGTTCCCTTTCCTTCCTGATAGTATTATTCCAGGATATGGTAGAAATTTGCTTAGCTTACCTAATTATAGGTTTGTTTTTTTTTGAAAAGGTGTTGACCTAATTCCCCTTTTCTTTTGTGTATCTTTCCTCTTTGTTTTATTGAAGTTTGGGTAGTGCTCCTTGGACTACTTTTGTTTAAGAAAAATAAAAAATTTAAATTATACATGTCACCAATTGATCGTCAAACTTTATTACTCAACACCAAATAAGCACTAAACACTAAATATGATGACATGATATTTTTGGAGAACTAGTGCTTGAAGAAAATATTTATATGGACTAAAAATGTTCAGAAAACTAGTGCTTGAACTAGTGCTTGATGACATGATAATTTTTTTTTCTTCACTCAGTATTAGTCCATCCTCAATTTAAATTTGTTTAATTTATGCTTAAACTCTTGAGTTTTTGAACAATTTTTTGAAGACGTGTTAAGAACATTACTAAAAGCTCCTATGCAAAAAATTGTCGTAAAATTTGATTTCTACGTCTAGATTTTGTAAATTTTATCTTTAACTTTTGCTGTTTTAAAAAATTCATATTTAATTCGTTTCATGTTAAAAAATTCTAAATTTTAGTAAATGAACCTTTCATAGTGTTCTAAACATGTCTCAAAAAAATCGTTCAAAAATTTAAGAGTTTAAGGATAATTAAACAAACTTTGTTGTAACAGGGACTAAAATTAGAAGTAATTTTTTTTTTGTAGGGACTAAAAAATCTATTAAAATTAAGTAAGGACTAAACTTAGAAGTTCCCAATTTTATAGGGACCAAAAACATGTTTAACCCTAAGTTTATATAGGTCAAATACCACTTTAGGTCTTTTTAGTTTGACAAAATTTCCAAGTTAGTCCTTTAAGTTTCGAAAGTTTCAATTAGGTCCTTTTAGTTTGACATAATTCCCAAGTTAGTCATTTAAGTTTCAAAAGTTTCAAACTAAAATGACCTATTTGAAACTTTTGAAACGGTGAGGGTGAAATAGTTTATCAACTAAAAGGACATATTTGAAACTTTTGAAACTTAAAGGATTAACTATGGAATTCTGTCAAACTAAAAGGACTTAATTGAAACTGTCAAAATTTATAGGACTAACTTGTGAATTCTGTCAAACCAAAAGGACTAAAAGTGGTATTTGGCCGTCTATATATTAATTTTGTTTTCTTAAAATTTATTACTCATAGTATGCAATGTAAATACATAAAAATATTTCTAAAATTTCTTTCATTTTATTCTAAATTATTAAATTGAAAAAATCAATCTTTTTTTAATAAAGAAAAAAATTCTTTTCTTGTTATGAAATATTTTTTCTTTAATTTTATTTTTTTAAAAATCTATTTATTTCATTTTATAAATACACCTATTTCTTTTCTAACAAAATTTCCTTTCATTTTCTCTCATACCAAACTACTATATAATCTCTTCTTATCATTTTCTTTTCTTTTCTCTATATTTCTTTCATTAATCAAACAAAGTTTAAAGATAGTAGGGACTAATTTGTTCTTGTTTATTTTTCTCATAATTAAATTCTTTTTATTTTACTTAGCAATTATATTGAGTTTTGCAAAAAAAATTAAAGACTAAAATATGTGTTAATTTTTGTTTTTTTTTTTACAATAAATATGTGTTTATCTCTCTTTTTCTCTAAAAAAATGTATTTATTTCTTTTCTTGTAAAAAAAAGATATTTATAAATAGATAAATAAAAAAGAAATAAAATAGTCTATTGAACATAGTTTGGTTGGCAGGGATGTTGCGGTATGTATAGGCCTTAGTTTGAACTATAATTCTCTATTTATCTTAGAGGAAAAAAATTTGTTTTTCTTTTTTTTATCAAGTAATTTACGAGGACTTTTAAAGATAAATTTTAGTTACTAAACTATTTAAAAAAAAATTAATAAAATGGACTTTCCAGACAAATAAAAATCCTTCCTTCACCCCCTCAAATCTAAAAAATAAAATAAAAACCTATACGATAAACCCTCGAAAGTCGAAACTGTGTCGCATGCTTCCACACACAGCAAAAAACAAACCCTTTTCCTGACTCTTGAATCCACAAAATTGAAAACCCAATTTCCCAAATTCACCCACTTTCTTGTTCATTTTCACCACAATTGGGTTCAGATTGTAATGGAAGTTTCAACTAAAAAAGGTTTCAAATTTTTATCACCTTTAACTTGTTCCAAAGTTTGAATCTTTTTTATGTGGGTTTTTCAGTTTTTACATGTTTTACAATTTGTGTTTTGTTTGAAAGCTTTTTAGCAGATATTAAGATTATTGTCTTGTCCTGTTTACAGAAAAGACAGTGAATAAGGTTGTTGTTTTTTGTTTATTGAAAAAAAAATGCAATCTTTGGTTTCAGCAAAGTTTCTTGTACTTGTTGGAGAATCATTTCCTATGAGAAGGGCTTTGTTGAATTCTAGATTTGCTTGGTTTCATAGTAGCGTGAGATGTTTGAACAAACATGATTCTTTGACCCTTTCAAGCGTTGGTTTTGAAAGTGAAATTGAGCCAAAGATTATAAGTGAAGAAAATAAGGTTAAGCCATTAGGTTTATCTTCTTCGGAGGGTTTTAAGGTGAAAAGAAAACCCTTTGGAGTTAGTGAGAAGAAAGGTGTTAGGGTTAAGGAGAGAAAAGATATAGAGAATGCCCCTTTTGCTGCTAAGTCGTTTTCGGAACTTGGTATTCCGGAAGTGCTGATTGAGAGGTTAGGAAAAGAGGGTTTTAATGTTCCGACTGATGTTCAGTCTGCTGCGGTGCCTACCATTTTGAAGAACCGTGATGTCATAATTCAGTCTTATACGGGTTCGGGAAAGACATTGGCTTATCTGCTTCCTATATTGTCTGTTATTGGGCCGCTGAGAGGAGAAAATCGTGAAGGGGGTGGTGATGGTGGTGAGGCAGGGAAGAAATTGGGAGTAGAAGCCGTGATTGTTGCTCCTTCGAGGGAGCTTGGAATGCAGATTGTGAGAGAGTTTGAGAAGATATTGGGAATGGATAACAGGAAAGTGGTTCAGCAGCTTGTGGGAGGTGCGAACCGAACCAGGCAGGAAGAAGCCCTTAAGAAAAACAAACCTGCTATTGTTGTTGGTACGCCTGGTAGGATAGCCGAGCTTAGTGCAAGTGGGAAACTTCGTACTCACGGCTGTCAGTATTTGGTATTAGATGAAGTTGACGAGCTCCTTTCGTTCAATTTCAGGGAAGATATGCACAGGTTATTGGAGCATGTTGGGAGGAGATCGGGTGCAGACCATAACTCAAATGCTAAAAAAACTGAGCGTCAGTTAATTATGGTATCCGCAACTGTGCCGTTTTCGGTTGTAAGGGCAGCTAAAAGCTGGGGTTCTGACCCACTTCTTGTTCAAGCTAAGAAAATTGTACCGCTTGAAACATTGTCCCCTGAGCCAGTCAATTTGTCACCGAGCTCTAGTTCTACCCCGTCTGTACCATCTAAGGCTGTGGTAGAGAGTCTACCTCCAGCATTGAAACACTATTACTGTGTAGTGAGGTTGCAGCACAAAGTTGATACATTGAGAAGGTGTATTCATGCACTGGATGCCAAATTCGTGATAGTTTTCATGAATCATACTAAGCAGTTAAAGGATGTTGTCTTCAAGCTGGAAGCCCGTGGGGTGAAAGCTGCAGAGTTACATGGGGATCTTGGGAAGCTTGGTAGGTCGACAACTCTGAAGAAGTTTAAGAATGGTGAGGTTAGAGTTCTTGTGACAAATGAATTATCAGCAAGAGGTTTGGATGTGGCAGAATGTGATCTTGTGGTAAACCTGGACTTACCGACAGATTCAATTCACTATGCACACCGAGCTGGTCGAACTGGTCGGCTTGGTAGGAATGGTACTGTGCTGACCATATGTGAAGAGTCAGAGGTTTTTGTTGTGAGAAAATTGAAGAAGCAACTTGAAATACCGATTGCGTGCTGTAATTTTGTTGAGGGGAAGCTTATTATCACTGAAGAAGAAGAGAATGCACCAAGAAGCACTTCTTGAAGACGAGGTGTTGTAATTTTGCAGCTTGTTTACTTGTAATTTTCTGTTTTTCATTCTTCATTGAGCCTTTCCTTTTTCTCTATGCTATTATAATTTCCATTTTCAGATACGTGCATTGTAGTTTACATTTCAAATTGATTATAATTAGTATATACTGATAAATGGAGATGTTATCTGGTTCATAACAACTACAGTTTATTTATTCGATTTGTGTTTACTCATTCACTATATCGAGTTTTTGTCTAATAGACTGTTTTGTCTTAATTGTTTCTCAGTTTTTAACTGTGAAACCCTAATACTTCAAACATGACAGTCATTGTGATATGACGAGGCTTGGTGCAGAGTTGCAAATTATGAGCAGCAGATTTGCATAGCTGTTGCTCATTATCTGCCCTGTTTCCGCTGGTCTTGTTCCTCCATTATTGCTGCTGCATTTTCCTGTATCTAACTATGGCCCTGTTTGGATAAACAACTTAACTAAGCGCGAAGAGTATAATCACTTATCATATAGGGGCTTGTGTATTTCATAACAAAAGATAACCTAAAGTCAAATTGTTTTTACATAAGCTATAAGCTCTCCCTATGACTATCACAAGTACTTATACCAGTAGCTAAGCTCAAATAAGTCAATCTAAATAGTCCCTATGCCTATTTGTTATGATACAAGCATCATTTTTGTAAATTGCAATGCACATGCAGAGACATTGACAGAATATGTTCCTTGAATGGAGAATTTTAATTATTTTTGTAAAATGGGATGCATTTCATCTCTTGAGTTCAATTATATTCGTATGTTACCATGTTTAATGATCCCTGATCCCAATAATCAACTTGCTTGTCACCACCATGACTCTGAATTATAAGCTGCCAGGTCCGATAAGGCCTTGTCTGCTGCATTCTTTCTTCTTCACAAAGCTGATATTTGGTGTTAAGTTCTTCTTAAACTTTTTTGCATGTCTCAATTAATTTATTGGGTTTTGCTTGTAATTGACACTATCTTGTTGAAGTAAATAGTTTAAAATCACATAACTTCATAAATAATTTTTACTGTCAGAACTTCATAAATTGTTTTTTCTGAAGATTCTGGGATATTCATATAATTAAGAATGTAGTTTTGGATAATGATCACAATCATGCTTATATTCTTAAACGGAGACTAGTTCACATTTGAAATCTGAAAATAGGAATCTCTAAATGAGTCAATAATAACTTAAGTACATTAATCATTTGAGTTTAATCATACGTTTTTCTAGGAATTTTAATTATATAGTTGAAAATCTCAAATTTTTCAAATTTTTAAATATAAATGTAATTATTAACTTTTTTTTTTCTTTCAAAATCGATACATTTGTAAACTATATCACTTTCAACCAATTGCGGTTGACAGGGATGATTGAACCTTCACTTGCTGGAATTTGGGTTTAAGTTCAAAATTTTGCAATTGATAGGTTTTACATAAATTCTATCATAAATTATAAATAAATTACATGTGCAAATCTGAAGCATTGGGTTGAAGATGGTGCATCGACTGAGCTGAGGGGATTAAAGTAGTGCAATAATCCCCTCAAATGATACACTCTTAGTTTTTTTTATTTATTTTTAAAAGCAGTACAAATTATACAAATGATATGAGCCGTATTTAAATGCATCGTTGAAGTTGCCCACGTGAGCTTAACTCAGTTATAAGGACAATGCATAATATATGCAATGGACACCATAAAAAAAAAATGCATCATTGAAGTTACAACTCAAAATTTTACCTCTGGGTTGATGCTACATAGATAATTTTTGTTCTTTTTGTATAACATTAAACATGAATAATGCTAGCAAGACTTAATTTAACAAACTTTGGATGAAATACATACATGTTCCACCATTTTATACGAAGTACAATGTATTTTATCTGATAAGATAAAGTATTGAAAAAAGGGTTAAAATGAATGTCAATAGCTTTACAAATTAAACATTTATGGTATATAACTTATAGATAAATATACATAGACATAAGATTGAATGACCAATATACTACAAATATAATTTAAGATCAAGAGTTTCTTTCCTCAAGTGTTTCAAAACACAAATATCAAAATGAGTGAAGCCTTTAATATTTTCACGAACAAAAATATTTGTTTTCCTCATTATGTTAGGGTAAATTGAAATAAAGTGAAAACAAGACCAACCCATTTGAACTGATTTGGTGGTGTTAGCTTAAAATCTTAGAGTTTGTTATTATCAAAGTCTCGAGTTTGATTTCTCCCGGTGCCAAATTTTCTTAAAGATGATTGTAAGTTGATCATGAGTGTCACTTTAATTAAAATTAGTTTCTACAGGAGGAGGAGTAGGAGTAGTAGTAGCAGTAGTAGCAAAGTGACTCGTGGTCTTGAACTCTATCTCAGACATAAAACTCTCACACAACCTTTTCCGAAAAGTGTATTCTTAAAAGCACGTGCTTTTATGACCTCATATGTGTATCCTAGTTAAGCGAGCGCTTTAGGCCCCAACTTCCTCGGTATCATACTTCTTCTCCAAAGAATCCCAAACATATTTAGGAGTGTCATATCATCTCTAGGAATCATATCGACCATTTGTGATTCCATTAAGAATAGAGTTTTGCGGAGATAACCATTCTCTTGCCATAGTAGGTTTAATTCTAAAGCAGGAACTGAAAAATAGTTATGTGCTCTAAATAACTGAAAAACAATTATGTGCTCGTATCTCTACTGTTACTTGCATCACAAGTAATATCTTATTATTGACTAATTTGAATTAAAACTCTCAACAGCAAAGTCAGTTATTTTAGGACGGATGGAGTGGTTCAGATTGTAAATTTGTATGTCATTGTGATTCATATTCTTCTTAATTAAAAGTGTTGCGAAATAAAGAATGTTTTTGGAATTCAGATTTTGATTGGCTTTCATAGATTCTTGCACTCCATTCTCCAGAGATCGTTTAGAACGTGAAGCAACATTAAATAATAAATAAATAGAATTGCTTTGGAGTAGGTTCTTGTTGAATTTATTACTTTGAAGTATTGCCCTTGCATGAGAGGGGTATCTAATCTATTGACCAATGACAAGTGAAATGGAACCATGTTTGTTCCTGCACGCACCCATGTGCTATTTAACATTTTTCTATGGCCAGCTTGCAATATGTTGCTATGTGCCACTTAATTATATATTAATTTTACGGGTCATGTTAACTTCTTGGGGCACATGTTAAACAACTTAAAAAAAGTAATTTTGTATTGGAAAATACAATATGATAACTTTTAAGAAGTTAAATGCACGTCTTTTGATATGTGTATTTCCACAATGAGTATATTAACATGTGTCCATAAGGACACAAGTTAGCATTTCCTTAATTTTATTTATATATACCAAATAGATCATCTCTTGAATCTAAAAATAAAACATTCTTCTAATAAACAATAAAACTAGGTTGATCTTTTTGAATAAAAACAATATTCAAAGAAGAGTAGCATACTCATAGATATTATTTTTTTCAAAGAAGAGTAGTATACTCATAGATATGAGTCGAATAGTGCTAAGACCACAAATAGTCCAAAGGTTAAACCACAAATATCCTGCATTGCTATTTGAAAAATGATATTTGTATAAATATTTTGTGACAATTTTTCTCTCATACTAACATTGTTTTTACTCTCTCTACTGTTTTTGAGAAATTAAAAAAGGGAAAAGGAAGGTTGTTTCAAAGGTTGGCATAAAATCATTACTTTTGATATTTATGTACAATTTTATTTCAATAGACATAGTTTTTTGACATATATATGTTTTTGAAATATATGTATTAATCCATAATAATGTACGAAATACGAAAATGAAAATCAAAGGTTGCAATAAGATCAAGTATATTATCGTTAGTATGAAAAAGTTGGACTGTATCCAAAGTTCAAGTGTTCTCCAAACAACTTCTCAAAATGATTCCAACTAGAGTGAACCGTTTGCAGCGTAGAGTCTTAAGAAATCAGGTCGGAGCCTTGTGCCCCTTGAGTGAGGAGGTCCTAGAGTCAGTCACTTGTTTGTTGTAGGGGGTAACATCTAGAGTCTGGTATTAAAATTTGAGCTTGTTAGACTGTGAGCAAAAGTTAAAAAGCACAAGAAAAGAGATGGGGAGGTGAATTGTGTTTACTCTTTTTCTCTTAATGAACTGAAAATAAAAAGTTAAAGGAAATAAAATTAGCACATATGTTTATTTTGGTTCACCCTACAGTTCGAGATTAAGTTCACTCCGGCCCCTTGCACTTTTGTGTGATTTTTTACTCCATCAAACTTGATTATAATAACACTAAGATAACCTAGTTCTAGATTTCCTTGCCTCGACATAGATGACTTTCTAGTCTCAAACTAGAGATTTGTTACAATAGATTGTGTTTACACAAACTCTAGGAGTAGTAAACAAATATAAGCTTAGTACACTATATGTGTTTCTCTTTTTTATTTCTTTTGACTATTTCTAGACAATGTATATACTATAAAAAATATATGAAATCAGGGTACAATAGTATATATGTAGGTTAGTCTTGTAAGATTGTATGTATGTATGTATGTATGTATGTATGTATGTGTGTGTGTGTGTAACCATCTTCGGACAAAGCGCGTCCTTTATATAGAGATGTAGATTGATGATTGTTGTTGAAGATATCCTTGTCATTAAATGTCTGGTTGAATGTTTTAATCTTCTTGATTAATTGTAGTCAGCGAGTCATCCAATCATTTCAATCGTTGATGCTTTCAATGATTTTACTCAATTTCATAAGTCATAACAAAGTTTCATTTCATAGCAAAAAGTCGTTGCATCAGTTACAAGTCCAAAGTCAGACACTTGGTACAAAAGGTCTGCAAGATCCAGAGATCTAGACCAAGGGTCGTTGAGTTACGTTCCACAGAGATTGACCTTGAACTTGATACATAGTATTTGATGTAGCATATTTACGTATATCAAAAGTAAGTATTTATGTATCGTCTCCTCAGGGACTAGTGCGATATCCTGGATTGTTCGACATCGATTATCATTTTAAGTTGATAAAGTAATTTGTT
>Ga0315915_1005924_pt1 | contig 15106 bp, 11 predicted proteins | sample MpolbnodulesMG_FD_207738 | JGI IMG/M metagenome (GOLD analysis project Ga0315915, IMG submission 207738) | Medicago polymorpha root nodule microbial communities from Los Angeles, California, United States - branched nodules | ecosystem: Host-associated > Plants > Roots > Nodule | place: USA... | reverse complement strand
TACACTCTTGAGAGCATCCAGAACTCCAATTTGATGAAAGATTTCTGAAAGTAGCCTTCCATAAGGAACAAAGTTCTTTTTGATTGTTTGGCTGTCTTCCAACATTTTAAATCAAGACAGTGTTTTGGATTGAACTGGAATAGTTGTTTGAATTGTTAGGGGCACGTGAATTTGTGACTGCAACTAGAATAACTGGGAGGAGTTGAAGTAGTTTTGTTTCTAGTTCTAAGTGGAAAAGGAAGAAGAAAAGAAGACAGAGAAAAGGAGTAGGTTGTAGTGTATATGCATAAATTGAAATGAATTCAGCGGTAGTTAACTACCGCTGGGGTCAGCGGTAGTTAACTATCGTTGGGGACATTTAAGTATTTTACTTGTGTCATTAGGAAACTTTTGATGTCAAAAAAGCAATTTTCAAGAAAAGGAAGACTAGAGAAAGCAGCCCAATAAGATTATTGTTAAAAGATTACTAGGTGTTCTATCTATTTCATTTTATTCTGTATTTTAAATTTTAAAAGCCAAGACTTATTTAAAAGTGAGTACAAAGGGTATCGTGACATTAGAGTTGTCAAATGGACTGACTCGCTCACGCCCAAGGAGTCTAACTACATATATGGATCAAACATGTCCGGCTCATTTGGTATTTGATTACACACTAATGAGTCCGGCTTGACCCATGTATTCTAATGGATCGACCATGCCCTTTTGTGCATTCACTCGTTTAATTTTTCATATTACTTTGAAATCTTATTTTCTCACAATTATCTATTTACTAAGACATGATTGGATGTAAATAGATTTTAGGGTTAAATAGTGTCCACCTATGTTATTTGAGTGAGTTTTGGTTTACCCCTCGAAAGAAAGAAAAAATTAGGTCCCCCCTTACCATTCCAAGATTCTTTGATTATAAAACTTTGTGCATGTGTCTCTGTAAAGTGGATGATGTGCCATGTTGAGTTGGTTTTTCAATTATTTTTTTTTAAAAAAAATTCATATGGCTTTTCTATTATTTAACACTTATTTAAATGACTAAAAAACATAAATCATCGTGGTCATCATTTTCTTCTTGACAAAAACCCTAACACATGCTCTCTCTCTCTCTCTCTCTCTCTATATATATATATATATATATATATATATATATATATGGGTTTTGCTAGAAGACACCTTTTATGAAGGTGTCTTTTAGCAAGTTATTCTATGAGCATTTTCTAAAAGACACCAACTAATTTTTATGAAGGTGTCTTTTAGCAAAGTTATAACTAAAAAGTGGAAATCACACCTTGAGGTGTGGGTTGCTAAAAGACACCTTCATGGGTGACTTCTCGCAAAACCCTATGTATATAAATATACTCTAACGTTCGATTCTTTTTTTCCCTAGAGCAGCCAGATACAGACCTTATAATAACAAAACGAGTTATATATATTTTTGTACTATTTGACCATTATGAAATAGAGTATACAGAAATTTTGAACTACTCTCTAAATTGCAGGTGGCAAATTTCATTGAAGAGTTATATTACATCAAAGCAAAATTTTGTAAACAAAACTTCAAATTGAGAAATCAGATTGCTTTATTATGAAATATGAGAGAAGCTAATGACAAACATCATTTCAAACATAATACTGTTGACTTTTGAATTACTCTCCTCATTGCAGTCATCAAATTTTATTAAAGAGTTGTATCAAATTAAAATATTATGAACAAACTTTGAATTGAGAAAATGTGACTGATTTATTATGAAATTTGAAGGAAGCTAAATGACAGGTTAAATGACAGGCATCATTTCTTACACAAATAAGGTTGACTAGAGCTTTAAAATAGAAAACCCACTTAAATGCTATGTCATTTTTGTTTTTTTAATATAGTTTAACTCAGTTTTTTGAGAACCTATGACTCTAGTTATGCAACTAATTTATATCCTCGTAAATATTTGTGTATGCACTTTCTACCTTGCCTGTGGCTTTTAGTTTTGGTGCTTAATTACAAGTCACAGATTTGTGTTTAGTTAAACACAGTGTCAGAGTGCATCTTCCATGCTGTTGAGATGCACCTTAGGGTAGGATTTTGGAAGTTGTGGCAGCTAAAATTTGAATTACCTGAAACAATTATCCTTTTGTTGCAATTCTGTAATAAAACACATTTTAGAAGTTATTTGTTTTCATTTTCTAAATCTTAATCCACTATTTTTCAATTTTCATTCAATTTTGACGTCTCTTCCAAATCTAACATGAAAGTTTTTGTTGGTAATGGTTGTATATGTTGTGGAATTTCAGGCTGAAAGTGTTTCTAAATACATTATTTACTGCCGTGCTTCTTTATGGTAATGTTTGTATATGTTGTGGAATTTCAGGCTGTTAGGATTGGTGATTTAGAGCTCTTTAGAAATGTTGCAGAGAAGTATGCTACTACTTTCAATACAGACAGAACCAATAATTTGATCGTTCGATTGCGCCATAATGTCATCAGGACTGGTTTGCGTAACATCAGTATATCATATTCTCGCATCTCATTGGCCGATGTAGCTCAGAAGTTGAGGTTGAGCTCTGCAGATCCCATTGCTGATGCTGAAAGCATTATATCAAAGGCTATCCGTGATGGGGCAATTGATGCGACATTGGATCATGCTAATGGATGGATGGTGTCCAAGGAAATTGGAGATATTTACTCTACAAACGAGCCTCAGTTGGCTTTCAATTCTCGGATTGCCTTTTGTCTTAACATGCACAATGAGGCTGTTCAAGCACTGCGTTTTCCAAAAAACACACACAAGGAGAAAGAAATTGCTGAGAAGCGGAGAGAGAGGCAACAACAAGAGCAAGAACTGGCAAAGCATATTGAGGAGGAAGATGATGATGATGACTTCTGATGATGATGATATTATTTCTATCTTACCAATTTCTGTCAGGATCTCTCCATTTGCTCCCTTTGCTCATGTTTATCGTGTGGAGAACTGTTTATCATGTGGAGAACTTCCATAATACCATCTTTGTGAAACGTGGGTTTACTTTACCTTTTAGATGGAAGATCCCTGAAATATTCACTATTTATTTCCAACCATTGTGGAAAAAGAATTTACTCAATTGGCCAAAAACAATGAAAGTACTTAATTATTGCGGATGACTAATCGAGTTTTCCTTTTTTGTTGTTAAGATGACTAATTGGGTTTTCACTAATTATCTATTGCTAGGGCGTAATACGTTTTTCTGTCGGATAAAATGCCTTGTTTTTTTTATTGATTATTTAATGGTAGGTTTGTTTTCCTGTTATTTTCATTTGTTCGAAAAGAGTTTATCGATAAAACTCACAATGCTGAGGAGTAGGGAATTGCGGGTTTGAATATGTATAATGGTTTCCCGTTTTTATTCTATGATTAGAGATAATGTACATTGAAAACCATATATGATAATATTGAAATGCTGCAATGCGTGGGTTTTCCTATTTCGAGTTTTGTTGAGATTTTAGATCCTTTCCTTTTTTTTTTCTCATAAATTTTCTCTATTATACCTAGAGGTAATATATTTATTGGCACTGGTTTTTTTTAAGGGTATTTTTTTTTAGCATTGTTAGCTATTTAATGTGGACATATTTTTCATTTGGGATTTAAACATAGTTCGTCATGTAATGGGAGGTTGGTCTCTTCTTCTAAACTCATTGGTTTAAATCTTTTTTTAGTCTACGGAAAAAATGAATAGTGATTTAAGAAAATCATAAAATAACGACAGATCAATCATGTTGCATTTCAATTGTTATATACGTATGTAAAACCTACGGTAAACTTCTTTGTCACATGAATTTGCATGTCGGTGCAGTGATGGCCTAGAAGGACTCGTGTATAGTGTTATGAATTAATGTTTAGTGTCCAATTGAGTGAATTATTTATTTACTTGGATAAACATCTCTCTCAGATTGAATGAATAATCGGTGATTATTTTATAGTTGCTTGCAAACAGACAACTGACAATCTATATAGCTAAAATGGGACATGTGGATGTAGCTTACCAAAAACGACATTGTCATGCATTTCCATGTGACAATGTGTGTGTTACGATCTATGCCTTGTCCCATTTCATAAAACTAAACTATTCTCTCATTTTATCCGCAAATATCTACAAACCAATAGATCCATATAGGACGAAACAAGTACACTGGAAGAATTCATGTGTGGATACTCATTCATGACTAATAAGTACCTCTCGGTAAAAAAAACTAAATAAATAAATAAGACAAGTATCCAATTTGTATCTAATATAAACCTTAAAAATATTGTTAAAAAATATATTTTTATTTTATTTTTTAAAAAATATTAATTTTATAATCATAAAAAATAGAGAATAAAATATTATTTTATTAATATTTATTATAAATAGTATGTTTCACATTTTAATTTTGTGTATAACATTTCATGTAAGTAAAGACTTTTAAAAAAAAAAAAAAAATCTATCACACAATTATGTTAGCAACACTAGCAAAGTGCACTGTTTTTTCAACAAATTTTTTTAGTATCGTTTATATTAGAGTAAATTACTCTCCGTGTCCTTTCAAGCCCCAACACAAACACAACAACAATAGCAAAATGCACTACCTTTTTTGCATAACTTGTTAATAAATAAGTGATGAACTCTCCACAATGGAATGAAGAAGATGGAAGACATGAAAGTGAAAAAAAGTAGGACAAAGAAAGGTCATTTTGATAAAATAAAATTAACGAAAAAATATAAATTCGGATAAAAATATATAAGTTTGCATCTTGGAGAGGATTGTGTATGTCTTAAAACATGAGAGATAGTTGTAATTTGTGATATCGCATTATTTACTCATAAATTCGAATTATTATTAAGTTTAAGTTGACATTGGGATCTGGTATGAGCAAAAATTAAGGGGGAGAAAATAAAATAGAGGACCAAATGGTGGTTCATTTACGGCTCTTACGTTGGCATGAGCGAGCATGTGGGTTGGAAGACAAAGTCTGAAGAGAACATGGAAATAATTCAATAACCTTCAAAACTCTGTATTCTTGCACTCATTAATAAATTAAAACTATCTCATCTTGCAGTACCTCACATGTGCCATCTTTACCTTAGACCCTCTATTCCCTTATTTAAACCCAAACCTTTTGTCGATTGAAATAACAATTATTGTAAATACAATTACAAATTCCATTTTTGTATTGTATCCTTCTACATTGGGTTCTAGGCATTCAACAAATTATCAAGATCAAAATGACCAAAGTTATGTTTATTTTGGGCACACTCATTGGATTATCTTGTTTCACAATAAATTCCTATGCCTTCAAAGCTTCTGGATGGACCAATGCTCATGCAACTTTTTATGGGGGTAGTGATGCAGAAGGCACTATGGGTAAGCCCTTGTCACACCACTTTTCAACATTTTATTTCTAGTTTTTTCTATAGATTTCTTTTATCTGTAGCGATGTCTTTCACTCATGTGTAATTTTCTGTATATATACATAATCATGTTAGAATTAGTTGAATATTGTTTAAAGTCGTTACAAGTTGGAAATCGGTAACGATGATTGGATATGTGTGATGCAGGAGGAGCATGTGGTTATGGGAATCTGTATTCACAAGGGTATGGGACAAGAACAGCTGCATTAAGTACTGCTTTGTTTAATGATGGAGCTTCATGTGGGCAATGCTACAAAATCATTTGCGATTATAAAACAGACCCAAGATGGTGCATAAAAGGAAGATCTATTACCATAACAGCCACAAATTTCTGTCCTCCAAATTTTGATCTTCCAAACGATGATGGAGGTTGGTGCAACCCACCTCTAAAGCATTTTGATATGGCACAACCTGCTTGGGAAAAGATTGGAATCTACAGAGGAGGGATCATCCCTGTCTTATTTCAAAGGTTAGAATTTTGATATGTGCTATATCTTGTCTTGTTTTAATAATTAATAATGTTAATGTCATTAATACGACCAATGACATCCTCTAAAAAACAATGATATTTTGACACCAAATTAGATGGTTATCGCAATTTATATGACGATTAATGAATATAACATGTTCAGGGTCGGCTTAAGGGTAAAGCCACCAAAACCCTCGCATTATGCCCCCAACAAAAAAGTTATTTTTTGTTAGGTTTTACAAGAAAAAAGGTCATATTCTAATAAAAAGGCACCATATACTCAACCTTAATTTAGGCCCCATTTATTTTTAAAAATTATTAGGTAGGCCCTGTAACACAATTAACCATAATTTTAAAGTCGTTACCGACAATTTTCAAGTGTATATTTGTACACAAATTGTGTTGTGGTTAATGAGTATCATATATATTTGAACATTATTTGAACGAGTAATAGAGGTGCTAGTTGAAAATCATGTATATTTTAATATTATTTGAACATTTTTGGACAGGGTTCCTTGCAAAAAGCATGGAGGAGTTAGGTTCAGTGTGAATGGAAGGGACTACTTTGAGTTAGTGTTGATCAGCAATCTGGCTGGTGCTGGATCAATCCAATCTGTTTCCATTAAAGGTTCCAAAACTGATTGGATGGCTATGTCAAGAAATTGGGGTGCAAATTGGCAATCTAATGCTTATTTGAATGGTCAATCTATGTCCTTCAAGGTCACAACTACTGATGGAGTAACCCGAACTTTCCAAGACATTGTTCCTTCCAATTGGGGATTTGGCCAATCTTTCTCTAGCAAGATCCAGTTCTAAATAACCCAAAAATAAGGGTTCTAAAGTTATGGGTTTTGGGTTTAATTTTGGATTCAACATTTTCACATAATCATTAGAAAATTTCTCAATTCGCCCCTGCTCAAAATAAAAATACTATCAGAAGCGTGCTTCCGATAAAATGTCGCATTTTTGGACGGTGGTTGAGTTATTACCAGAACGGCTGAGGCATGCTTTTTAATTTTACTGGAGCAGCCCGCCACCCCTCTTCTGAATCAAGCCACATGGCTTGCATGAATTGTTATTCTTATCAATAATAACAATCATCATCCTATCAAGCATGTAGAAATTAATAAGCATTTTTCAAGTTTCTATATTTTATATATACTATTGTTGTAATATGAATAGTACTATTGTTCTAGCTTTTTTGGACGGATATTATTGTTCTAGCTGTACTGCAAGAGTTGGGAAATTATTGATTTCCTAAGATTTTAAATTTATATAGTCTTGTTCATTGTCTATGTTTGTTTTCTTCATATATTATGTATTGTTCCTACCAACTGAATTAAGCTTGCGAGACATAATTTCTTCCTATGACAACGGAAAAGGTATTAACTCAAAAACTTTAATATAGTACACTCTCATTTCATTTTAACAACAAGATTACTAATCAAATAGTAAAATAAATCATGAAATTTGGCTAAGGTTTCTTTCATGTGTGAAAATTTTACATTTGAACAATGGGAAAATTTGATGATTTCTTAATTTACTCACGTCTGGATTACATTTACCTTTAGCTAGTACTATTTAACTAATTTGTAGTCGAAATATCAACTTATTTTATTATCCATTAAGCTATACGCCATATATAAGAAGCTGATTTCATCTACACGTATCAACAAGGTATCTCTTAAAAAAAATGATATCGACAAGGTACGTATTGATTTGCCATGTTTACTCAGGTCTTGACAAAACCAAATTTTAATGGTAGTTGTTTGATCTCAATATTATTTTTTTGACTGCTAGTTGTTACTGTTAGATATATGGTTTAACAATTTCGTGCCAAGATCAGTTTTTATTATTCTAAAAGTATATTTTTTTTAATAGTTTACTACTTTACTCTACAAAACTGTATCCAATCATGGGATTAGTATTACGTTAGTGGAGAAAGAGAATCTAGAGTAGAGTACAGAGTACAGTTTTGTTTGATTAAAACACATGACATGAGTTAAGAAACACGACATAGGTGGCACCATTTTAACGGATGTCTCACATATAAACGGATAACACTTGAGTGACATAGAATTTAATGACATTAGTGACATTGACCAAACTACGAGTGGAGATAGCTACACCAACATTAACAACTACTCGTTCAATCATTTATTTTGGGGTCAACATATGCTTCTCCAATAGGACTCGTTCCTTTTATAAAATTGTACCGACTTTTCCCCCCCGCTTAATGTAGCTTTATATTGCATTGATTAATCATTTGATCTTAAGTGGTTAATTTTTTTTTTTTTAGAAATTAAAATGGAATTGAATAACCAGATTCCCAGCCACTCTAACACAAGATATGGCATTGAAGGACTAGAGAATAAAAATATCAGTTACATCTAGATAACAAGAACAAAAGCTTAGTGATAATACAACCAAAATGCAGGCAAACACTATAAAGAATAAAAGAGACTGAAACTAAATAAGAACCCCCAAACATGAGAGTGGGTTAAACCACCACATGTGGTAAGAATAAGCCAAATTGGGATGATTTGCCTTTAACCATCAAAAGAATTGAAGCTTAACGGTTTCTATGAGCTGATTAATCTTAAGTGGTTAATTAACTTCATCTAAAACAATATTTGATCATTTGTTTCAGAATTTTTAAATATTAAACTTTAATTACCGAATGAATTTTTTTTGTTAGACTTTAATTATTTTTTGATCGAACTTTAAATTATTAGAACCCATTTCTCATAAAAACGAATAATTAACACAAAAAAATGTTGAAGCGGCATTTTGTTTTTCTTACCATAGTCATACAAATCATAAAACCAAATAATTAGTTATTACCACATCAACAAGAGTTGTTTGTATTTATCACCTATATCTTAGTAACCCAATACTCTCTAAAGTTAGATCCAGCAAAATAGGTCAGGCCTACAAGACCAATCGTAGAGCTTCAACATTTGTGGTTTTGCTGTTTTGTAGGTTATTCCGCCTTTATCTTATGAAATCCTCATCTCTTGACAAAAAAAACTTCAAGATTTGAGCTCGGATTAACTTTAGGCCTTTTTAGAGCAACTTAAATGAAGACTGATGATGCATTTTTTTACTGAAAATAGTTCAGCAAAGGTGCTACCAAAAACACACACTGTGTCATTGAAGTGTTAGTTATTTAGTTTTTTTTTATATAAAAAAAAAGTTCTCACTAGAAGACAAAGGACTTAATATTTCTCCTAAAAAAAATGGCTGAATAGTTAATTTTCTGAAATCTACTCCTAAATAAAAAACAGACAAAAGCTTTCTAAAATTTTTTTTTTTTTTTTGTACAACAAGCTTTCTAAAATATTAGTATCATTCAAGGAATTAAATTTGTGTCGAATTTTCAGTTTAACCATTTCCCTTCATTTTTTGATTAAAAAAAAAAAAATTTCCCTTCATTTACTTTAATATATGCAAATTTACTTTCAAGTCTTTACATTCGAAGAACTTTGAAAGTTCAAGTCTTTAAATCCGTGCACTTTTATCTTCAAACTTTTTAACTTCAATCATCTTTTTACTTTATGTAATTTATTTTCAAGTCAATCATCTATAAACCATTCGAAAAAATCACTGTAAACAATATTAAATAGTATGTTATAAATATTTTTATGTTTAAATTTATAATCAAAGTGACAACACATATCTACCATGAAAATGTGAAGCTTTAATAATTAAACTGAAAAGAGGAACAAAATTCCAGTGCATATAAAATACCTGGGTTTACTTTTGATATATAATCGCTTTTCAAAAGCAATAATACCAAATGCAACTATTGTTTATTTAAAAGAAGATGCTTAAACACACCACTCCACTAATAGTGTCGTAGATCACCAAATATGTTTAACAACCATACATACATGTAACAACTCCAATTTTATCTATAAATAATTCTCTATAAATATCATTCTCATTACTGTTCCTTACACAAACACATAACCAAATTAATTAGTTATCATTTTCAATTGTGATTTGAAACATGGCATCAACTATTGGCATGGTGTTGCTCATGATGATGGTGTCCTTAACTTCTCTAGCAAGTTCACTAAGTGTGAATTACTATGAACATACATGCCCTCAGGTAGACTCCATCGTGGCTGGTGCAGTACACAAAGCAACCATGAATGATAAAACAGTTCCATCAGCTCTACTTCGCATGCATTTTCATGATTGCTTCATAAGGGTATGCTATGAATCACATAATTAGTAGTATTTAGTATACTATAGATTGATACGTTTATTAATTAATAATATGTTATATGTTAATTTATGAAGGGGTGTGATGGATCTGTTCTGTTGAAATCAAAGGGAAAGAATAAAGCAGAAAAGGATGGACCTCCAAACATATCATTGCATGCATTTTATGTAATTGAGAACGCTAAGAAAGCATTGGAAGCCATTTGTCCAGGGGTCGTGTCTTGTGCTGATATTTTGGCTCTTGCTGCTAGGGACGCTGTCACTTTGGTAAGTCATTCATTTTATTGACACAGTTTAAATATGTGATTAATTATATATGTTTATTAGATTGGTGCGTCAAAAAACAAGTGTTAGCAAAAATAATAATATCATTAATCACATATTTAAGTTGTGTCAACCATTTACTTCTCACGTGAACACTGAACACTAGTATATAATGTCTCTTATCTGTGTCAAAAGTTATGTTTAAGTAACATTTCTGTTTTTTTTACTATAGGCTGGAACATGTATAACACTATATAAGTGTGAAGTTAGTTATAAAGAAAATTAATTAATATGGATGCTAACAATACACTTCTATTACTTAAAATTCAAATGGGTTCCACTAACTAATTTTGAATTGGGTTTTGAGTGGCATTAGTCTGGAGGGCCAAGTTGGGAAGTACCAAAAGGAAGAAAGGATGGTAGAATCTCAAAGGCTACTGAAACCAGACAATTACCAGCTCCCACTTTCAACATCTCCCAATTACAACAAAGCTTCTCTCAAAGAGGACTTTCCTTGCAAGATCTGGTTGCCCTCTCAGGTACTATTTTCTTAAACTTAACATTTTGAAATATCAAAGTATTATTACAATAACTATTATAATATGATGATGATGTTATATTTTTATGTAGGAGGTCACACCCTGGGGTTTGCACATTGTTCATCCTTCCAAAATAGAATCCATAAATTCAGCCCCAAACAAGGTGTTGACCCGTCCTTAAACCCATCATTTGCAAGCAACCTCCAAAGCAAATGTCACATTAAAAACAAAATGAAAAATGCAGGATCTCCATTGGACTCAACTGCCACATATTTTGACAATGCTTATTACAAACTACTACTTCAAGGAAAAAGCATACTCTCTTCTGATCAAGCTCTACTTACTCATCCAACCACTAAAGCATTGGTTTCCAAATATGCTCATTCCCAAATGGAATTTGAAAGAGCTTTTGTCAAATCCATGATCAAAATGAGTAGCATCACCAATGGTGGAAAAGAGATCAGGCTCCAATGTACTCTCGTTAGATGATCTCTATATATGCGTTCTAATTAATTTTAAATGGAGAAAAAAACAAGATCTCCATAGTCTCTTCCAGCATATCATGTTGTATTTAATTGAGTGTGCAAGTCTTGAGTGTCATTTATTTTGTTTATAGTCCAATTAATCTTCAATCAAAATGTGTAAATTCAGCTTTATATTATATCTACTACTCTACAATCTTCAACAAAATTTTATAAATAACCGCGGTTAAACTCACAATGTTCTTAATTTAATTTAATATCGTTAAACATTTCACAATATTACCGATGTAATTTTTTTTATTATATATAATTACCACAATATTATGGAAACATGAAGTCACCAGAAAATGACTTTGTGGAATGAGAGGTGATATTGATAACGAAAATTATAATCATGAACCGATAACAACTAAATTTCCAGCGTTAGATCTTGTGGTTAGCGGAATACAAGGGCGGATGCAAGTAAAAGTTAAAAGTCTGCTACAATAGACATGTGTGAGTCGTGAAATATTGGTGAATTGTTTTTCACATCAAGTAGTATTTCTCTTTTTTCACACACATCGCTATATGGTTTGTGAAATTGTAATTCACAGTAACTAGCATTATTGATAGTAATAATATAAAATTACAGCTTTTTATATAATTACCACTTAATAAGTCCACTTATCAAATTATATTGAAATAAATGAATGTTGTTGAAATGTATTGACATAAAGTTATTAATGGGACATGATTAGTAATTTTTTGTTGAGGTGTTGAAGAAATAGATGTCTGTCATGTATTGACATTAAGATAATTGATATAAGAACACCCTCTAGCATATTATTTAGATTATTCCAATTTCTTGCATCACAAATATCACAATGAGAAATTTATTTTTCATAATCATCACCAAAACTTTCAATATTAGGTGCATTTGATACATCATTAGTAACACTTGAATTATCGTCAATTTTTTCATTTCATGATCCGAAATTTCCAAGTTTTTGTATGGCTCACTTGATAGTGAAATTTAGGGCTGAAAACAATTTTTTCATTTTATGATCTGAAATTTCCAAGTTTTTGCATGATCCCTCTTAATATAAGAAAGAAACATGTTGTGGAAAACACAAAATTCCCCTATTTTGTTTTGCTGCCACATCACTCTATAAGGGGTAAATCCCTCTTAATATAAGAAAGAAGCATGTTGTGGAAAACTGAAAAATTACCCTATTTTATTTTGCTGCCACATCACTCAATAAGGGGTAAAATATGTCTAAAAATTATTTTTTGATACTAAATTCTGGTTTTTAAATGTACAAACAAGTAGTTGGTAATTGTAAATCACACTTTTACTCTCCAAATTCTTTAATAAGTTGATAACAAACTAAAAGCAATAGGTTGGCCAAAATCAAATTGGATTTTTAACGGATTACACATTTACCAATGTTAAAAACAATGAATTACAACTCTATGTCACTACTACCAACTCTCGTCACATCTTTATTGAATTTGCTGTAAACACTCTTTCTCTCACCCAATTTGAAATTTAAATTCACTACTCTTTCTCATGACATTTTCCCCCTTTTCACTAATTTGAATTTTATTATATACCGATATTTCACATTTTCAGCTTCATTCACTTTTCATCTTACCTCTTCTTTCTCTCATTTTATCTTTCTTTCTCTCATCTTCAACTATATTTTGTCTAATCGTTTGAGTTATTGTATTTTTCCAGAAAAACTGAAGGTATTCTCCTCTATCGATTAAACTAATGGTTATGGTGAGACTTTCTTTCTCTTCAGATAAGAATACTTTTCACATATTATGTATCGATTCTAAAAGCATGTTAATTTCAAGTTGGCATATTCAATTTGAAGAGATAAATTCCTTCCGAAGATGAACTACATGAGTAAGTACATGAAATTCTTTCATTCTCATGTAACTTTTTTTCTTACACTAATCTATTTTGAATCAATGTTTAAGTGCTTTCTAATATGTTCTTTTTGGGTTCCTCTTTGTCCTTTAGGTTGAAGATTTTCACCGGAAAAATTTCCAAACTTAAAGAGTAAACAAGACAAGATGAAGATATAACAATACAAGTGTTTTATTTTTTATTTTTTATTTTTTTTCACTTCCATCAGATTAAAATTTTTATTGATATTCTATATAAATAAATCTTCATTTAATTTACTATCCAAAATATCATATTTTCTTCTTATTTACTACCAATAAAAAAAGGCTGATAAACAACACAATTTTTTAAAAAAAATTACCAAAATAAATAAATCAGATCCAAATATTTTTTTTGCTATTATTTATCAACAACAAAACATTTCCTCTTCTTTTTTATTCCTTTTCAGTTCTTTTTTTCAAATCACTTTTCAAAAACTTCAAAGAGAAAAAAAATACAAAAGTATTATTTAAGAAATGTATACAAACAGAACAAGAGATTAGAAAGGAAAAAAAAATCTTCATGTAAAAGAAATACAATAGATGCAAAGAAAATCAAACAAACTAAATAAAGAAGATGACAAACAAAGATCCAAAATGATACAAGCAGATCTAAATAAATTTACACTAAAGTACACCGTCCAAAAGAGACCTTAGATGATGAAAGTTACAAAGTTGCTGCTAAACATCATCGATTAGTTTGAGAGAGACCAGAAACAGAGCTTTTTCTAATAGATTTGCAATGTCACCTTCACAATTTTGAAAATCTAAACGGATGGATCAATAATACACCATGAGAGGACGAAATTAGTGGTGTTGGTATGGTCAATGAAGGTAAGACGGCGATGATATGTGACCGCAAAAGAGGGAGGGGGCTAGGGTTTTGGTTGAGAGAAGATGGAAAAATAAGCATAGAGAGAGAATTTTTTAAACCAAGAGACTAAGAGTGAGAGCAATAATTTTTGTGATATTTAAACCAAAAAAATAAATCAATTTATAATACAATCCTACCTTTAATTTGTAATCTTATATATTTATTGGTCTCAAAAAGGAAAAAGAAATCAATGACGTGAGATCAAGATTTGTGACTGATAATTATAAAAGAACACAAAATTAAGATTTGCGACCAATTGATATAAAACAATACGAGATCTAGATTTGTGATTGAGAAATGTTTTAAAAAATAAACTTTAAAACAATCATACATGAGACAACTTAAAAAAGAAAACTTTAAAAGAAAGTCACATATGAATAAAAAATTTAACTGAAATAAATCATCCACATCGACGGGTATACCGTGCAGATGCACGGGGTTTGACCCCCTAGTGCAATTTTCTATATAAACACCCCTATAAAAACAAGTTTTTCTATATACACCCCCTATAAAAAATATTTGGGCCCGTACAAGGGTTCTAGGCCGTCGCACCTTGGACCTATGCCCAAGGCCACCTCTGATCACATAGAGGATTGTTGTTTTTTTTACTCCCTATTTGTTCCTTATCCTAAGAAACAACCTTCGAGAGTTATCTCTCAAAGCCTTAAAAAACATAAAATGTTATTCGAAAGTTATCTCCTGAACGGTTTGCACATTTGTAGGGGTCAAAAGGGCAACCTCAACATGGAGATGTAAAGAACAACTTTCAAATTAAGCGATGACCCAAGCCCACAAATAAAATAAAATAAAATCTCCAAAATTTATATGGAAAAAGATTGATGGTGCGACAGGAATGACAACGAAAAGCAACGAATCAATGAGAGCCATAAGATATAGATTGGATTGCCAT
>Ga0315915_1005923_pt1 | contig 15106 bp, 6 predicted proteins | sample MpolbnodulesMG_FD_207738 | JGI IMG/M metagenome (GOLD analysis project Ga0315915, IMG submission 207738) | Medicago polymorpha root nodule microbial communities from Los Angeles, California, United States - branched nodules | ecosystem: Host-associated > Plants > Roots > Nodule | place: USA... | reverse complement strand
AAATACAAAATAGTATTTGTAAAGAGAGAATCATTGGTTTTAGTTACTCTGTTCAGGTTAATGTATATAAAAGGAAAATGTTTTTGGTGTAAATGAGAGAAAGTAATCATTCTACTATGTACACTCTACTCTACCTTGGATTAAGAAAGAGGGTGGTTCATCTATTTTACATCTCTTCGTGAGAAGTGAGAAAGAAATAAAATTATGAATGGAAAAAAGACCAATGCTTGGAGGTTCTAAGCAGATGTATAACTCATGAGATCCATGACAAATTTCATAATGAAATGTAATGCAATTAGTCCTTAAAGAAGCAAGAATAGGTCAATCACATTACATGAATTGAATGTAAAATTGCAGCGTTGTCAAAATCGCAAGTTGCAGAAAATAGCAGTTTCTTCAAATTTTGATACGCTACAACACTAAAGCGCAACAATAATCTCTATGTAGAATATCACTTACAATATCGGTTTGTTCAAATTTTGCTATGATATTGTGCTACCGTGCCACTATTTGACAACGCTTTAAAAAGTTGAAGCTAACATTGTGATGAAACACAAGCAAATTTTCTTGTGTCCATGCTACTTGATTTGACTTCAAAAACCGGAGAGGTATACTTCGCTTTAGCATCTCCCTTGTCATTGCGCACCATATTTTCTTTCTGCAAGTACCAAAAACTCTTGGAATTCTTGTAAGCATGGTCTCTAGGACGAGGGTAGCTTTGATACTTGTAATTTGATGGATTGAAAACAGGAATTTCTTTCTCAACTCTATCCTGTGACTTGTCTCCATGTAGATGATACTTGGGTGGATTGTAGAGTGGAGATTCGTTCTTTGACACTGAATTTTTTCTTAGACAATTCTCTATCACCTTAGCCTCTTCCTTCAATCTTTCTCTCATGTCCTTAATGTTTCTTCTAACTTTACTAGATATTGATTTGCTGATAATGTTCCATGGCTTGAAACTTGAACCATTAGAATTGCAAGGAACAATGTTGGATTTATATGGAATTTTGTTGCACTCAATGCAGAAGCTATTGTGTCTTTCGAAGTTAAAAGCTTTTCTTTTTGCAGCATCAGATAGACATGTATATGCCTAAAGAAAGAAAGAAAAATGGAGAGTTCAGTTTTCACTTTGATCCAATTTGGATAAAATTGTAAACTGACATTTAGAGTAAAATTTATAAAAGAATCTTGCAAAAGCTAGTTGTAATAATATTTTGCATTTCATTTTTTTGTATTCTCAAGCTATGATTGTAGTTCTTCATAAACACATGTAGCTAATAAGGACTTTTCCTCAAGTAAAGAATTATAAATCAATTTTTGTTAAAAAGCTCCCTAAATCAGAAGCTAAAATAACAATATGTTCATTTCAATTAGTAATTGATAGGTTCAGTAATTTATGTGTATCTAATTCAAATCACACAACTTGTATTTATATTTGTGTTACTCAAAGAATATTAACAAGTAATCTAGGAAGTTGAACAATTTAGGAATATTGATAAATGTTCTTAATTCTAACAGTAATATATAGTTGCTTAGTGCATGTTTGAAAAGCTATGAAATTGCGGTGACACTATACATTCACTTGTCACTGTGATTTCGTCACTTTTCAAACATGCACTTCAACACCCTATGTACCAATGTTATTTCGGCAAAAGTTACACTTTAGAGTTTCTACAAAATCACAAATTTATTTTGAGTTTGCCAAATTTTGTACTTATCTTATAAACTAACCTCAGAGACAAGCTTGAATGCAATTTCAGACTTGGGATGTTTATTCTTATCTGGATGAAGTTGCAAGGCTGTACATAGCAACAAATTAATTAATAGTCAAAAGAGACAAACCAATACAAATTGCATTCAGCCATAAATAAAAAGTTTCAAAATCATAACATACCAAGTTTATGGTATTTCTTACGAATGGTATTTACACCTGCATTTTCTTCCACCTATGATATGAGATCCAAGAAATGAAACATGTACTACTGATGAAGTTTTCATAAATTAATCAACAAGGAAAATAAGGATAATGAAAAAACTTACACCAAGAATGCAATACCAATCAATGAAATGTGCATTAGAGGAAAGTGTATGAACACATAGAACTGAACGGTTGGAAATGGAGCATATATCTAATACCAACTGGTTTTTGTAATCTGATGATTCTTGTCCCATTCTTGATTCTTCTCATTTCAAATGTACAACAACATAGAAAATGTAAAAAGAGGTTATTCTATTATTAAATACTATACTATAAGGCTATGTTTGATTTTCTTTGTTTGTGCATTAATAGTAACGGAAGTGGAGCGGTTTCTTTTATTTATTTTTGAATGATAATAAAAATAATTAAAGAGCAAAGACATATATGGGAAATTGGGAGTAGAGTAGATAGATATTTTGAAGTGGTTTATGATTAGTTGGTGGGAACAAAAACAAAGAAACAAAGGATGTAATGGAGGGTTTAACTTTAATTTCTCCATATGGCACCATTTGAGAAGGACAAGGACGATTTTGGCTGTAACGTTTTTCTTTTTCTTCTTTAAATCTTTTCTAGTTTGGGATCTTGTTAAAATGAAAAGAAAAAAAAAAAGGAATTTAGTTTCTTTTTCATTATTTTTTTTTGCTATTGGTTCCAAAGAGTTTTGAAACTCTCACACACTTGGTGATGAGAACTTGGAATCCACACCTAGCATATATCAAATGTTTTTGTAGGATTTTATAATCTGAGGTGTATTTAAGGTATATTTTTATTTTTATTTTGTCCTAGAATCTTGTAATTCACTTTTTTCTTAATTGAATCACTTAAACATATACTAATTAATTAATGGTTTGATTTGAGATTTACTTTTAGGGGAAACCTATATAACTCTAGTTCTTGGAGTGATTAGTAATAGGGCATGCCAATCTTGTCTAAAGAAAGTACTAGTGCAACCAATGATAAAATGGAGTATTGGCTCAACCAATTTTATTTTTTTTTATTTGGACAAATTCAAAAGTACATCATTGTAAAGTATGAGTTAATTTTTTACCGATCATCAATATCATTTATTTGTCAAATAAAAAAAACAATATCATTTATTCTAACTATTATGATCAATGAATATAAATCACTAACTTCAAGTAATTAGTATGGTTCGATCTCGATTAATATCTTTAAAGAGATGTAAATATAAAGTTCCAAAACAAAATTACTATTTAAAACTTCTTAACATGTGCAAGTTTGCACATGATAGAAAAACTCAAAATATAAAATATGTGCTTTAAGGTCTAACCTACCTTAAATATGAGCATCATCACCTCACCTTCAATTTTTCATTATAAAAACATTGAATATAAATCTCTGGTTAGATAACCAAAATCAATGTGACATTGACTTTCAAAGATTCTTTGGTTCATAATTTATTAGCATTACTATACTATCACGGTATAGTAAAGAATTAGAAACCCGCACAGTGTTGACGAAAAGGGAATACCCCTCCATTTTGGGTACAAGAAATCCTTTGCAGGCACATAAATACTTTAATGAAACAGATTAAATACGACACGTATATCAATAAGTTGTACCCAGCAAAAAATATTAATACTATTAACTATTCATACATTACTTGTACAAAAATGGTGTTAGAGCATCAAGATTCTTATCAAAACTATTTTGGTAATATGATACAAGAACTTGTAAAAAATTGAATAAAAAAATTTCTGCTTATTAGTACTAGTATTTTGTATATGCATGGGTATCATAAATTTTGTTTTTAGATTGGGAAGCCGGCAACAGCATCTAAGATAGACTTTGTTTTGTGAATGAGACAAATAAATCCTTGAAGGGAGTAAGAGGCTACAAATTGTCAAATTTGTTTATATAATTATATGAAGCTCCCAGAGCCCAATATACAGATCAATATAATAATATGATGGAATTCAAAATCCAATGTAAACATTAGGGAGTAACTTCAATGGTCCCGTTAAAAAAACCACTTCAATGATACTTATCTAAATCCGATCCAACATTTGGGAGTATTTTTGAATATGACTTTCAAAATCATGTGTAGTTTTTTAATATATGAGCTGCATAAAAAAATTTACTTTACTTTTATAATATTAGATTTTATCTTTTTTCCTATTTTTAAAGTTTTTCTTTTTGAGAATAAAGATTACATCATTTCAAAATTAATAAAAGAAGATATTCGTGAATTTAACTCAATTAATAAGAATATTGCATAATTTATGTAGGAGTTATGATTCAAATCTAACCACCTGCTTATTGTCCTTAAAAACAGAATTTCTAACCATTGAGCTAATTAGGCATGGCAATGGGGCGGGGTGAGGGCAGGTTTTGCCTTCCTCATCCCCATCCCCTACTCCTATATACTTACCTGTTACCCTACCCATACCCAACGGGGATGAGAAATTGAATCTCATCCCCGTCCGAAATGGGTTCGGGTATTCCCGCCCCATCCCCGTAGTGAATCAATTTTTTTTAATAAAAAATAATTTTATTAAGCTTCAATGGTAATGTTGTAATGCATTATCCAACAATTTGCGTTCATTTTAGCATTTCCTTACCGAATAATTCAGTTGCTTCTTTAACTATCAATGAAAGTTCTTATATCATGACAATTATCAAACCAAATAACATGACATATCATTATCAACCCAACCCCCTCAACAAAAACAAAAACATGACATTTCTACAATCGGGTAGGGTTTGGGTATGGGTTCGAGGTGGGTACATACATCCCCGTTACCCGCCCCGTACCCGTATTTTGAAATTGGGGAAAACCCAAACCCAGTCAAATTGGGGAAAACCCTTCAAATCGGGGTTGGTTTAGACGGGTATCCATGGGCACGAATTTTGTTGCCATGCCTAGAGCTAATTGAAAGAAAGAAGAAAAAAAAAACCATACAAGATAGAATATGAAAAACTTGAAGGCATGATCTATCCTTTTTTAGGCTAATTGAGAGTGGATTGATTTATTGTCAGATCTATTGTTGGATTCGCAGGTTGGGCCATAGAACAACAAAAACAAAAGCAAAAAAAATGTCACAAAATACATATTAAGAATATAGTTAGCAAGTTTATCTTGTATAAAAAAAAAAAAATTGAAAATATAAAAATAGCAACAGAAAACAAGGAATAAAGATCATTGTGAATAAAAATGTACCTCATGGTCAACATTGGTGCCTTTATTATAAATCAAATACGGCTCTTACTTTTTCCATTTTACAATCTTCTTACGGGTTTTACAAAACTTTTTCCATTTTACAATCTTCTTACGGGTTTTACAAAATTTTGAAAATAACTTTATTTGTATATAATCTGAACTACTTTTTATTGATTTTTGGATTATAAAATCTGATTTGTGTTTAATCGAATTTTAAAGCATATTTTCTAAACAAAGTTATAAATTATTAAAACGGCAAAAAAGAAAAAATTATAAAAAAAAAAGGCATAAATTTTAAGAGATGTGGTACAAATTATCAAGATTAAACACATTTTATAACTTGATCAACAATTCATAATACATTTACATTAACGTAATGCATATTGCTTTAAACCATTAGACTTCTACTGTTAAATCTGTGGTAAGAAGATGGATGGAGAAGGAGAGGAAGATTTGTCATCCCTCTCGCACATCCTCAAAAGGGAGAAGATAGAAATACAAAATGACAAAGTGGTATAAGGAGACTCTGATGAACAACCTCAAATCTAGATTTATCTTTAATGCAAATTTGCAGAGTGGTCCATCATCCTTTTACCATTCATATTATTCCTACAAGATGACATGAACCTTTGTATGAAAGGTCGACAAACATTGACATCGTAAACTACTCAAAAAATGTATGAAAGTGAATGAGAGAATGTGGGTTGGAATGAGAATTTGTGAAGGATGGATAGGTATTTATAAGGGCTATGCATGCATAGAGTGTAACGAGCAATCAAGAGAAAGAGAAAAATGTGCTCAATGTGTCTGACTAATAAAGGGACAAAAAATACATATTAAATGAGTCAAACTTGTTGACCAAGCCACCATCCATAATATGTGACCAGTTTGGATTATATAATCTAAGACATTCTAGATTGTGGTTGGCTAGTTCAGCTAATATAATCTGAAACAATTCCCAAAATGTTTCGAATTACATAATTTTAACTAGTCACATATTGTGTTAAAACTTGTATGTTGGATGGTTTGAGACATTTTGGATTATATAATCCAAATCAATCAAGTACATGATTTTTTTTGATGGTCCACGATGCACATAAACTTCTATAAAATTGTGTTTTTGGTTCATTTGCAAACTGCACAATAGAATCATGAATACTTATCCAATAGATGTTAACATCAAACTAGCGGCAATGTACTACAACAATGGAAAACATAATTTGTTTAGGTCTATGTTGATGTCACACTGTCTCGTTTAAAGGACCAACCGGAAGAAATTAACAGTCATCTCACCAAATAGACACAAGATAGGTGGACATTGCTGAGCATCGTTTAGTATCTCTGTCCGTCGGTAGACTCGGAGGGAAATGTCTGGTTCATCCAGGATAAGCTCCAGAACAATGACAACGTGAGAACAATGTTCTCTATATTTCGTCAGCATAGTTCGAAGGGGCCAAACGAGTTACACGATGTCTTGGACAGATCCTTCCAAGATCTTGCAGATAGTTTGATTCAACACATGACCTATGAAGAAATCAGGGTTTGCATGGATAGACCACATAAAGATTTAAGTTTGGCTCGTCCATAATCTTGTGTGTGTTTTATTATGTTGTTTTACGTTTTTTAATTATGTTATTGAAAATATGTTAATGAAATTGTTATGTTTAATGTATGTTGTTGTAGAATTTCATTTAACACCAATTTTGTTATATTTTATGTGTTATATGCACACTTCGAATTAGAGGAATGTTAGGGTCACACCCTCTAACACACTCCAATCACAATTGGCCAAGTCAAAATTATGTTACTTGCTAACCGGCTGTGTAGGTTGAGAAACTACCCTTTGTTAAAAAAAAAAAATTAAAATTATTTGCATTTTTCCTTTAGATCTGTAACAATTTAGCTCTCGATCTCAAGCTCCTTCCAATCTGTCTTGGTCGCTGTTATTGCCATTGTTTATGTCCAAAACTCTTCTAGTTATTTCTGAAACATCTTCATCGCAAGATCTATTGTATTTTCTGCGAAATTCAACCCCTCTCTCTCTCCAATATATAGATTTTGATTAGATTAACTGGCCTTTTCTGTGTCTATCCTTTGCAAACTGCCGATGCCACCAATTTCTAAACGATCTAAACCACTTTCGAGATATGGGTTCAATTTTTTCTGTGAATTTTTTAATCTGGACTTATTGAAGAAGAATATCATCAACATTTGCTTCAGTTGTGAGATTCTGTTTTGAGTTGTTTAAACCCTTTTATGTAATGTTCTGACTTAAATATATTTTTTCCTTACAACTTTGTGGCCGAAGTAAAAAAAAAATCTTAACATGTTTTCACTTGCCAATGAAATTTTTATATGGATTGTTGTAGTTTGTTTTTGTAAAGGATGGATTGTTGAATGTGAGAGCACAGTGGAAGAAACTTTTGGGAGTTGCAATTGCAAAGGAAGACAAAAGGTTAAATCTAAATGATAAAAATAAAATCAAATAAATGGTTACACATTCTATTAGTGAAGCCGATAACGAGTAAAATCAAATAAAAAGTGGTTGACGTGGTCAATTGTGATTGGAGTGTGTTAGAGGAGTGTGTTAGAGGGTGTGTCCCTAACATTCCTCTTCGAATTATATAATTTGAACCAATCTAAACCATACCAAACCCTCCAAACCTCCATTTTTAACATATTTCGAGACTGGTTCAAATTATATTAATCAAAACATTCTGGGAATAAATTCAGATTATATAATCCGAACCAACCCATAATGTGGATTGAGGCATTACGAGAAAATTTTGGACATTTTGCGACATGTTGAATTATTTTTGGTCGGTTTGGCATTTCAATTGTTTCCGTTGACCTATAGTTACGGAGTGCATTCTTCACTTTTCATTCATTCTATGGTTTTTTTTTCTTAATTTTCATTTTGGGAGTGTTTGGGCATTTTAAAAGTCTCCTTTAACTTTGTATTTACAGTCTAGCAATGTTTTATGTTTACAAATAGTCTTGCATTTTTCACTTCTCATTTACTATATAGTTTTCTGGCTTAATTTTTATTTTTAGAGTGAGTTATGATATCATGGTCATTGTTGACCACTCAAGTTATCCCCAAAATTATTATGTAGTTTATGTGTGGCGTACGCTGGTTAGTATAGACTTTCATATTAATCATAATAAAAATTGTGAGTTTTGATGTGTTTCAGATTTTATAATCCAAAAATCAGTAAAAAGGTAGTTCAAACTATTTAATACGAACACGGGTATTTTTGGAAATTTTGAAGGGTGTGTGTGCTCTTGATTTTCGGATATCAAACCATTAATTGATTTGAATCGTAAAATCTTTGAACTCTCTACTTTTATTCGTGGGAAGAGAAAAAGAGAGAAAAACCCTTAGAGATTGTGGATCCGGGGGTTGGTTTCGCGAAGGGAATGTGTTAAGCACCCTACACGACTACGGTACTCCGTAGGAACCTCTTGCCTAAATTATCTTGTGCTAAGTTATTTACTTATTTTGAAAATAGTTGCCTAAATGTCTAAGTGAAAGAATGGAGGGAGAAGAAATATGTTTTTGGTTATTTTTATTTGATTTGGAAGGATTAACTCATTTGCCTACATACCCTAAAAAGGGATCAAAACCAATGTAATTCACTCTTAAAAATTATTTGGTGGATTGAGTTATTTTTAGAGTTTTTGAAAATGGTTTTAAAAAGAGAAAAGAGAACTCAAAGGCATAGAAGAATAAAAAGAAATGTGGTTGATTGATTTTAATTAAAAGAAATCCAGGTCTAATATGGATATTAAGGTTGCTTAAAATTTGATTAAGAAAATAAAAGGAAAACAAACTCTTGGGTTAAAATCCAAGGTTTCTCAAGAAAATATTTTTGAACTTTGACATATTTGATTTTTTTTTGGTAAAAAAAGATTTTTCTAAGCTAACGGTAAAAAACTTAACGTAACGTAATAAAAAACGAGAAATTCACAAAGGACGTTGGATCCCAAGCAAAATCTCAAGTTATTGAAACGAACCTAAAATTACTAATAGTTTGATTTTAAGAAATTTTTTGAAGTCCAATAGTTAACCTAATTGGTCCCTAATTCATTTTGGTCCTCGATCACAGATATTACATAATGCGGTAAATAAATTGTGGTGTCGGTGCATTTTTATTATATGAGTGTTACATCAAGTCTAAATACATTCTATGGTCTCAAGAGAAATATAAATGACAAGGATAGAAATGCATGAATTACATTAAATCCTATTATACACACTAAAATTTAATGATAATAAAATAAAATGACAAAAATTAAAGATGCATGAGATGATGAACAAATATAATGCAAAAAAATATAAAAAAATAATAATGAAAAAAAACAGTTAATAAACAATTAATACAAAGCAAGATATTTTTGTGAATTTAGAGAAAAAAAATTTAAGTGAAAAAGGTGCAGGAAGTAAAAAACAGTGATGTATTTAGCAAAAATTAAAAGAAATTGGGCTTAAGACAAAAACATTGGGCTCAGGCTGGATAGATCTGGACCATTAGATGAATCAGAAGGTCCAGACCTAACTCCAGGTAAACTCATCACAGCCACTAGATCTGAGATCCAAAGGTTAAAAAAACACATCAAATACACACTAAAAAAGGAATGAAGTGACAGTAAAGCAGCGACCGTCAGATCGTAGATCTGACGGTTGAAACAAAAGGTATACGGTACAGCACAGAGCAAAGCGCACAATATAGCAAACAAAGGAAACAACAGTATCCGTCAGATCCAAGATCTGACGGCTCAAATTAAGGTTTTGATGAGAGGCATTCATATTTTTCTTGAGGTGTTCATGATGTTTATCTTTTTTGTTGATTTTTTTGTGATTTGATCTGTAAAAGATGGAAAGAGAAAAGGAATAGTGTTTTTTGGGTGATGTGATGGCTGCGGCTACAGTGATTCGTCCCCGGTCAATGTAATAAATGCTAGTATTTATACTGCTACAATTAGGGTTTGCAGGGAATATATGGTGAGGTGGCTCTCTATAATTGGACAAGATGAAAATATGGACCTATGAAAAACCGACACCTGGACTTGGATCAATAGACATTAAAAGGGACTAAGAAAAATAAAACAAAGACTACTCTCCTCTCTAAAAAAACGTGACTTAAGGAAAGAAAAAAAAAGAAGAAAAGAAAAAAATAAAATGAGAATGGAAACAAAATAAAATAACAAAACCATAAGGTAAAAAAGGAATTTAAATAATGACAATTAAAAATAATAAAGATGTAATAAATGAAATAATAAAACTTAAAACTATCCTTTTCGGTGACCAAAATGAGGTATTTTAAAATACCTCTCTGCCGAAATTTCGTCTGAAACAACGAAAATCCACGACTTTAAAAAATACGAATAAAATGGCTAAAAACAGAGAAAAGTGGTCAAAATTTGGGGTATGACAGCGTGTGAAAAGAAAGTAGGCTGGGAAAAGTAACCTCCGTCAAATACTAGCTACTTTACTTTAGTTGTGGCTCATATTTGGGTCAAATAGCAAGACTGATTCTTTTCTCATACTATGAGTTTCTCACACGTCCTATGCAGTTCGGATTTTAGAATTCGAACGACATAAAAATTCCATAAAACCTCCAAAAAATACATTGAAATATTTCGAATTTTAGAATCCGAATAAGACGCGCAAGAATCTCATATGCTGGAAAAAGTAATGGCCAAATAGCAATGATGATAAAAAGTCATATGTGCCAAAATGATTCTAAATTCTTAGGAGCTTGTTTTTCCATCCTCCATAGTTCTTAATAAAACGCTCATGTCCAAACCCAAAACGTGTCATTTAAATAAATAAAAAGGTTAATATGTCTTTACCCCTATAATTTAGACGAGTTCTGGTTTACCCTCCTATAAAAAAAAAGTTTAGATTCCAACCTTATAATTTGAAGATTCTTTCGAAATAGACCCTGTGATTTGTAGATTCTTTCGTTTTAGACCCAGAGATCATCTGACTGTGCAAACATGAAGACGTGGCACGCTGAGTCATCATTTTTGGATGATGTGGCACGCTAACTGCATAATTAATTTTGTTTTTAATTTTTTATTTTCATTTATAATAATTTAAAAATAAAATAACTGAAAATTAATTTTAAAAATATAAAAAAATTCAGATTATTTTTTTCAAAATTGAAAAAATCAGAAAAAAAAATCAGATTTTTTTAAAAATTTAATAAATTCGAAAAAATCAAAAACAAATTCAGATTTTTTTTCAAAAAATAAAAAAAATTCAGATTTTTTTTTCGAAAATTTTATTCCAGAATTTTTATAATATCTTTTTCGAAATTAAAATATTAGAAAAAATTATTATTATTATTTTTTACGAAAATGAAAAATTCTTGAACTTAATGTATTTCAAAATTTTTGAAAATAATTAGAAAATATAATTCGAAAAATTTAAGATTTTTCTTTTGAAATTAAAAAGTTTGATTTTCATTTTTATACAAAAAATAAAAATTTTGGAAAATATTTTTCGTAGTAAAAAAATCCCTGAATTTTCTAAAAAAAAGATTTTTAGTAAAATCAAAATTCCTGATTTCTTTTCTTATTTTTTTATTTTCCTGAACTTTTTTTTAATTTCAAATTTGTTTTTCTAAATATTATTTTTTTTATTTTAAAAATTAAATTCCAGAATTTTTAATTTATTTTTAGAAAATTCGGTTTTTTTTCAAAAATATATTGTGTTTTACAATTGTTTTTATTTTCAAAAATGAATTTTCAGATTTTTAAAATTAATATAACTTCAATTATATTATTTTTTTCATTTTTAATTTTTCAAAAATAGGCAAGATGCCACGTTTGTCCTTATAAAAATAAAAAACAAAATTATATATACAGTCAGTGTGTCACATAATCAGATATGCATAGTCAGCGCGCCACTCAGCATGCCAAGTCAGCATTTTGTCCAATCAGATGACCTCAGGGTCTAAAAGGAAAGAATCTTAAATTACAGGGTTGAAATCTAAATTTTTTTTTTACAGGGGTAAACCATAACTCGTCCAAATTACAGGGGTAAAGACATATTAACCCAAAATAAAAATGTGAACATAGAAGTAGTTCTCAAATATTTTTCATACATTAAAATTTGTAAAAATCTTCCATCAATATGCACATAACAGTCAAGGAAAGGAAATCACATAACCTCGTAAAGTAACTAAGGGGAATGATTTTCCATCTCTCCTCGTTTCCAATACCACACACATTCTATATGTCAGTTTCAATAAAATTGTGTATATACTAATTGATAGCACGTTTGTGGCCCCTAAGACCCCAAATTTTAATAACAAAAAGCATATGACCACTCATATATTCATCCTAATTCGACAAAACAACAACCTCATCTAAATTATCATATAAAATAATGAGATTGAGCTGCCTAAATTTTAAAGACGACATCCTACTATCTTCATATATCTCTAAAGATTCCGAATGAAAAAAACAAACAATGAAATTAAAACACTAATAATTTGCAGTTAGAGAATAGTAGAAAAACTTTGTACAAAAGAAAAAGAGAATAGTAGAAAAGTGTACTAGAATGAGACAATGGAAATACAAAAAAGTTGAAAATTTAAAGTACACATAAATTATTCTTATGCCTTAGTCACAAGTTAACCATTTGATAATTGTTGCATGCTACCACCTCTTTTGCAATCTTGAAGGTTCATTTTGTCATGATATAACTTCAACTGATGTGATGCATCATTCTACTTAAAACAATTCACAAACTTCAGCAAAAACATCTCCTCAGAAATCAAAAATGGTGTAATCAAGCTAGCATTCTTGTCTATCAAACCTTTTGCTACCAAATGTTGAACAACAAAACCTCTTGGAATGACCCTCTTTTCCAAACTAAGTCCAAAAATATTTGTCCCTTTGACAAGTTCCTTAGCATCCCAACCCAACTCATTTACCCAAACCTCCAACACATTATTGATTTTATCACATGATGCTAACATACAATTAGGTTGTCTCCTAAAGGCTTCCGCAACATTTTCATCACACCAACCCCATTTCTTAAAGGCATCGACTTTATCGCGATTTTCTCACGGTAAGTTTTGCTAGCAATGCTATACTAAAAGCTGATTTCAAAGGGTTAAACCCCAATTTCTTTAATTCTTCAACTTCACTTAGCAATTGATTTGAGGAAAATACCCTAGGCCATTTTCGAAGCAATGTGACAATGTTCGAATCAGAAACTCCAAAATCAACCAACAATTTAACATTAGTTCTCATCCTAGTACAACAAAAAGAAAGTGGATTTCGGATTATGCAAGTCAATGTTCTTCATCGGATTTAAGGTAACTAATTAACAATTCATATGTTGGAATAATGTGATTGTCTAAGCTTCGTCGAAGAAACATTGGTGCCTTGGTCACAATGTAGATAATGTCAGTATTAGAACAACCTTTGCAGAGTAAAAATTGAAACTTTGGGAGAACCCTTTTGTATGGGTTACAAGAAAGTAGCCATGGTTCCTTTGTAATGATGTTGTGCAAGTTGGGGTTTGAGAAACCCCATTTTTTGAATAATTCTACAACTGAATCAGGCTTGTTCGGTGTGTTGAAACGGGCTTTTCTGGATGTTTCTAGAGCAGAATCGGGTGAAAAACCAAGATTGTTGATGAGGTAGGACTCTGCAAAGGAACATGGATTTGAAGAAGAAGTGTTTGTGGTTGCATTTTTTGAGTAATGTATGTTGATGGGTGTATGATGTTGGTGTCTGATAAATGAAGTTCTTGAGGTTGAGGTAAATAGTGTTGTAGTGTTAAGAGTAAAAATGTGAATTTTTGTTGGAAAAGTGATAGGTTTGGAATCACAAAAGGATGATAGGATATTGGAGAAAGCTTCCATTTAATTGTAGAAGGTTGATTGAAGAGAAATATTTGACGTTTGAAGAATAATGGGAGGGAACTTCAAATGGTTTTTGATTTGAAATTTAACCTAACTAAATGATACATAAATCTAATTTTTAATAAGCATGGCAAATCTGCTCCGATGAAACAAACTAAATGCTTGACAAATTCTATTAATGGTGTGTTCGTTTCAAAGTTTATAATATGATTCCCGGAAATATGAGATTGGAATGCAACATTCCCATGTTTGTTTCAAGTTTTGAAAATTTGTTCCCAGGAATGTTATTTACACATGATTTCTTCTATTCTTATTCCCATGCTTAAAGGATGGGAATTTAAAGGATGGGAATAAAACTCAACTTCCTATAAATTCTCACTATTACTCACAACTAAGTTAGCACTCCAAAGAACCTCCAAATTCATTTGATTTACAAATTAAGGAAATATACATTAAATTTTTAAGAAGGACACACACACATATATATTCACATGGATACGATACTATACTTACACTTTATTACTGTTGTATAAATTAGTGATATCAATTATCTCTAAATAATAATCAACATATACAAATATAAGCATCAATAAAATATAGGTAGAAGAGAGAACAATAAACTTATCTGTTCTTAAAACTGCGGTGATTTGAAGTCGGCAAATCGAAGTGAACAAACACGAAACAATAAAAGGTTATAACCTGCTAAACAGTAATCCGTTATATAACATGAGGCGTGACAAAGTCACTGTCCTTAAGGTTTACCCGCCTCATAAGCGCATATCCTCCCAAGATACAACATGTTCTTCCCTGATGTGAATTACATCAGAGGTGACAGAACAACTTGAATCTGATAAAACACATAAATGATGCACCCAGAAAACCTAAACTTGATTTTCTAAGGAAGAGAAAATTAAATTTTTTTTCCTACCGATCATGGCTGAAAAATAAAAGGAAGGTTTCTGTCACTTTTTTTTTTGTACGTGTGTCAACAGAATTTATATCCAAAAATTGTTTATTGAATAAGCAATTAAAAGTATTAAAAATAGCTAACAAAAA
>Ga0315915_1005920_pt1 | contig 15108 bp, 11 predicted proteins | sample MpolbnodulesMG_FD_207738 | JGI IMG/M metagenome (GOLD analysis project Ga0315915, IMG submission 207738) | Medicago polymorpha root nodule microbial communities from Los Angeles, California, United States - branched nodules | ecosystem: Host-associated > Plants > Roots > Nodule | place: USA... | reverse complement strand
CCCCTTTCCTCGCTTTTATCAACAAAACTCATTTCAAACGCAACAGTGTTTGTTACAAATCCATAAAGCTAAAACGATAACAGAGTCACGTTTCAATTGAGCTTCTTCGTTTTCGTTTCTTGCATCACCGAATCGATTATTTTCGATTCGATTTCTCCCATGGACCTTCAAAACACTGTCAAAGATGCCCTAAATGCACTCTACCATCACCCTGATGATACCGTTCGCATGCAAGCCGATCGCTTTCTTCAGAATTTTCAACGAACTCTCGATGCGTGGCAGGTTCAATCTTCAATCCTTTTCAACCTTTCTCGATTTGTTTTCTGATTTATCTTTTCAGATACTGCTCTACGATTTGTTTTTCAGTGTACTTTCATATCTCGATGCTTGATTTTCCGTTAATTAAATTTGATTATCTTTTTTGACTCTGGAGCTTTGAACTTCTCTGCAAGTTAATTCATCTATTGCTGAATTTTGTGGAGCGTTTCTATTTCTGTGATTTTTGGATTTCATGGATTCTTAGGGTTCTTATTTTCTTCTTCGGATTGCGAATTCAGTAATTCAGTATAGAAACATAGATTTGAATATGCTCATTCTACGGTATATATATATTAATTACTTTTTGTTTTCTTTTTTGTGTGATTTTAATCACTGCAGGTGGCTGATAATTTGCTTCATGATCCCAGTAGCAACCTAGAAACTTTGATATTTTGTTCTCAAACCTTGAGAAGCAAGGTGATTCTATTGTTAGGGTTCATGCATGCTTAAGAATGTTAAGTGAATGCTGGTTTCTGGCTGCAAAATTATTGCTAGAAGTGTTTTCTTCTTATTTTTTGAGTGGTTGTTTATGATATAGGTTCAACGAGACTTTGAGGAACTCCCTCCCACAGCGTTCCGGCCATTGCGTGACTCATTAAATGTGAGTGACCATTTTGTGGAGAAATTCTGAGGATGTTTATTTATGTTTGAGATGTGCTATATTTTTAGGTCATGGACTACTAACCATGGCTATTTAAATGTTTAAATAGATACAATATCTCACATGTTTGTGTATTTGGTTTACTTTAATTAGTTCATGTTTGTTTTGAATGCAGAACTTATTGAAGATGTTTCACAGGGGTCCTCCAAAAGTCAGAACTCAGGTATCATGAAGAAGTTTCTTGTGCCCTTCTATCTTTGCAGTTTTTTTGGGTAGTTTTGTATATTTAATATGGAAGTTAAGTTTAATGAGATGAACTGTTCAAAATTGTCCGTACTTGTAGATTAGCATTGCAGTGGCTGCATTGGCTGTGCACGTGCCTGCGCAAGACTGGGGGGATGGTGGAATAGTGAAATGGCTCAGGGATGAGATGGATTCCAATCCAGAATATATACCAGGATTCTTGGAGTTACTTACAGTTTTACCAGAGGTATATGCGCCGGCGTTTCAGGAACTTGGACCGTCTTTTGATTTCGTTAATCACATAAATGTCTGAGTTTTGAGCCGCTAAATGCCAAGTAGTTATTCTTTACAAAATCTCTGTATTGTCGGATAGCGTTTTATGTAGCACTTAACGTATGACATGAATGTCTGAGTTTTGAGCCGCTAAATGCCAAGTAGTTATTCTTTACAAAATCTCTGTATTGTCAGATAGTATTTTATGTAGTACTTAACGTATGACATGAATGTCTGAATTTTGAGCCGCTAAATGCCAAGTAGTTATTCTTTACAAAATCTCTGTATTGTCGGATAGCGTTTTATATAGCACTTAACTTATGACATGAATGTTTGAATTTTGAGCCGCTAAATGCCAAGTAGTTATGCTTTACAAAATCTCTGTATTGTCGGATAGCGTTTTATGTAGCACTTAACGTCATACACCTCATATATTCTACTATAAATGGTCACAAACAAAATATTTTAATTGAAGTAAGTTTATTAGCTATTTGTTTTGTTGCGTTTTGTCGTTACGTGTAATGCCTTATACTTATTTTGTCGTTATAAGCAGGAAGTATTAAACTATAAGATAGCAGCTCGTCCAGAAAGGCGCCGTCAATTTGAAAAAGAGCTTACTTCTCAAATGGAGGTTGCTCTTAATATATTGACAGCTTGTTTGAGTATTGCTGAGCTTAAAGAGCAGGTGACCAGTCAATGGCTTTTCTATTTACTGTCAATTATGTCGTTACTGTCAATTTTTGAATGCTGGTTCATTGTTATGGACTTATGGGGGTGCTTTCATGTTAACATTTCTTTCAGGTTCTTGAGGCATTTGCTTCGTGGCTTCGCCTAAAGCATGGGTACACATTTTCTTTGTTTTTGCCTCTAACTAAATTTTGTTTACCGAATGGTGCATTACAGTTAATGGTAATAGATTGTTAGATTGTTCTACACATTATTTTTTAAGAAGTGTTTGGGCATCTTATATTGTGTAATGTTGGAGAGAAACATTTTATCAAGGCCACATCTATTTTTTTTTGTTATGAAAATTAATAGATCTATCTTAGCTGCGCACTCTCTCATTGTAAGATTTTTTTATAAACATTAATTGCTGGCATTCACATAAAGATTGTTAAAATAACGAATTGTTGTTGTGAGATCTACATACATAGAAATCTTATTAACTGGAAGTGGTAAAAGAGTAGGTGGCATATCTAAAAATGCTGGGTCATTGGTTCCAGTGTGACATATATAAAATTGAACGAAGAGGCCTTAGTATTTTGTATCTTTTTATCACATTTTAATGACATTAGATGGATTATAAAGTTAAGTGTCGTTTTTTGTGAAACTAATATTGAGGGTTTCTATTTTCTCAATCTTTTAAAAGGGAAAAGAAGAGGAATAGTACATTTTATTCTAAATGAAGTTTAAATGTTTTTTCTTTTCTTTTCAGGATTTCCGGATCTGTTCTTAGTTCTCATCCATTAGTTCTCACAGCACTGTCGAACTTGAATTCTGAGCTACTTTCAGAGGCATCTGTAAATGGTACGAATGCAGTGAAAACTTTCATTTTTTTCTTCCAAATATATGCTGTTGAAATTGAACTGGAGATTGTCTCAAGATATTAATTGGGCTGATGTTATATAATTATAATGGGATAAAAAGCTCGGCTGCGTTGATTTTTGATTTTTGGTAGGTGTATGAAACACCTCTTAATAATTTTATTGGGAAAGGTTTGTACCAGTACTTTGCCTAAAATATCATTATAACCAAGAGGGTCAAGTTAGTGCTTGCGTCACTTGGCATATCATCATAGTACTAATACTGTATTATTCTCATTTCCATCACTTTTCTAAGATTATATAAATTATTATCAAGTGTTTCCAAGAGAGTGGATCTTTTAGTAATTTATTCACCCACTCCTATGAGTCCTATAAATTTAAGCATTATGAACATTGTGAAGCCACCCAAACTCAATGAAGGAAAGCTTAGCAATGATATTTTTTAAGATTAAATTGTCATTAATTTTTTACATTACTTTTGCTGTTTTCTTTTTAGTATTTTTCGCATTTTTAATGTTTAGGAGGATGAAAAGGGCTAGCAACATCCACTTAAACACCATCTTTCCACTCCTCTTAGGTGTTGCTAAGAGAGTGTTTGAGTGGCTGTTGCTAGCACTCCTCTTAAGAGGATTATGATATCTTGCCCACTTTTGAGCATTTGTGACAAAGGAGACAACTTGAAAAGAAAGAGCAATCTGGCGTTATAGAATGATAAGAATTTTAGTTAGCTGGTAATTTGAGCGTAATAAATAATTTGCGGCTTCATTAGATAAATAAACTAGGTGTTTTGGGTTGATCGGTCATTGGAGTTTGTGGATCCCGAAACCCTGTTTGTTTTGGATGTTGGATTGGGTTCCCATCATGATTTTTCATCTGCACATCAGATCCGGGTTAATCAACACTCTATAGTATTACAATCTGAAAATGAGACGGATCAGTTTATTGTTGCAGTATTTCTGTCTAATGCACCAAGCTATGCTTTTAAATCAGTGGTAAAAAGTGAATTTTATTAAATGTTACCCTAGGAATATTATTGAAGAAAAGGATGTGCAAATGAACCTGCACAATTTGCCTTGAAGTTTTTTTATCCTAATTAAGGTTCCACGTGTCCCACTTCATCAGTAGTAGTTACCGTGTTTCTTTTGTTTGTTTGCGAGAATGTTGATATTTCCAATTCTAATTTCTATTGGAAATTGCTGGTTTCAGTTTAAGTTGTTAATATTAGAATGTTATTTTGTTTTATCACTTTGGATTCAATCATGGTGTTGCTTTTCCCATGTCCTTGAATTGACAATGTGGTAATCTTTTTTCTTTTGCACCCCCTTTGCAGTGATTTCCGAGTTGATACACTACACTACAGCAGGAAACATTGATGGTGTTTCCACAAATGCGCCGTTAATTCAAGTCATTGTTCCTCACGTTATGAATCTTAAATCACAGCTGAGTGATTCTACGAAGGTAAAGAGACTTCCCAATCTACATTATCTGGGGCACGAGGGGTTGTCCATTCCAAAACATCATAGTAATTTTTCTTTATGATAGTGCTGATTTAGTTCACTATGTTGGCATTTACTTCACAGTCTAAAATTTATAATGCAATTTTTTGTGATAGCATTGAGTTGACTTATATCACTAGGTTGCCCTCTTATGATGGATCATTGGTTTGATATTTCTCTGGGGCACGAGGGGTTTTCCATTCCAAAACATCATAGCAATTTTTCTTTATGATAGTGCTGATTTAGTTCACTATGTTGGCATTTACTTCGTAGTGTAAAATTTATTATGCAGTTTTTTGTGATAGCATTGATTTGATTTACAGCACTAGATTGCCCTCTTATGATGGATCACTGGTTTGATATATTTAATTTAGTAGCTAAAACTTTTGGCCACACCATGAATACCAACTTTCTAGGGAATGAATGCCAGTCTTAGATAACTTCGTGGACAGCCAATAAAAAGCCACATCAAATGTTTTCTTAGTGGGATTGCTGTAAATTGTGATACAAAAGAAAATACATAAAATGCTCATAAGTTATACTACATAATAATGTATACAAAGACTCAAAAACAAATAATTACTCCAAGTTAAAGTTTGTCATCACAAATAAACCATATTAAAAATCCTCAACATGATAAATCCAAGGTACAAGTGCTGAAACATTTTAGTGGGATTCAGCATCTTTGAGGCTTGGCTGGATAATTGGGCAAGAAGTATAAACAGATGCTTGAACAGAGGTCTGTGGAGTCTGAACAGAGGAAGGGGTGCTTTTGGGATTGTTTAAGACAGAGGCGGGACATTTAAAACATAGTGGGCTTGGTCAAAATATCACTGGGTTGTTGGGATCGTTCTCATCTCCTGCAACCCTAGCCTACCCGCCTTCTGGACATTCAATTTGCAGCCAAAAGTAAAAAGAAGGCAGACCTGTGAATACGAACAAAGTGTGGAAAGACTACATAGGTTAAGGGGCTTTACTGGAAAAAGTGTCACCTACCATAGATGTGTGTCGAGTTGGATTGGAAGAGGAACAGAGCAGTAGCGAAACAATATAGGGCATCAATTCCTTGAAGAATTAAGGGTTTTGAACCCTATTTTTATTCTGATATAGTCTTCATTATATAACTAGTTGGGTTGATTAGGTGTCCCTGTCGCTGATTTTCTGAGCTTTTGAGGAAAATGGCGTCATATCATTAAACAAAACTTTTCTGGAAAATTCTTCTGGAGGAATTCAGTTCTAATTTGTGTGAAAACCCATTGACAGAAAGTGATCAACTTTTTCTACCCTGATATATTTATAGCCTTGATAATATTTCAATTATAGTATGTATGATCATTTTTAGTTTACACACAGTTGCATGTTATACTTCATGTTTAAAGGTCTACTATGGTCATGATCCTTTTTTCTGCCTTTAGGATGAGGAAGACGTGAAGGCAATTGCTAGGTTATTTGCGGACATGGGTGATTCATACGTGGAACTGATTGCAACTGGTATTTGTGCATTGCTATACTCTGTTAGTTTGGTGCTTTTTTGTATAGTATGACTGTGATTACCTTTGAAGCCCTCACAAGTTGCTCATTGATCTATCTGGTGTTGAACCAATTGGATCTAAATCGTGATAAATTTATATTACAGGTTCTGATGAATCAATGTTAATAGTGCATGCATTGTTGGAAGTTGCTTCTCATCCAGAATATGATATTGCTTCTATGACATTTAACTTCTGGCATAGTCTTCAGTTGAACTTAACTAGAAGGTAATTTTTTTACTCTTGAAAGCATGGTTCTTGGTGGATATTGCTTTTACCAGATTGTAAATATAATTATTACATAATCTGACAGGGAGTCCTATATTTCATATGGTAATGAAGCATGCATCGAAGCTGAGAGAAATAAGAGGCTGCAGGTTTTTCGTCCTGCTTATGAGTCACTTGTATCACTGGTGAGTCTTCTTGGTTGGAGACTGGAAGTTGGAATCAAAATTCTCCCCTGCAACCTTTGAACACCTTCAGTAGTTCATGGTTTCAAGCCTGTAGTGTGTGCTACCTTAAAATCAATTTTGTTATCATCTACATTCTATATATAATAAAAAACACTATTCTTCTTTTAGATATTATACTATTCTCAAGATTCTTGTAGCCTTCATGCATACTTTTTTTTTCTTCTTTTTCCAGTAATGACTGAATTGTGTAGTTATTAGATCTTTTCATGTAATTTTTACAGGTTAGCTATCGGGTTCAGTATCCTGAAGATTATCAAGATCTTTCGTCTGAGGACCTTAAGGATCTTAAGCATACTAAATTTGGTAATGGATTTGCAGAGGGTTGTTGTTGTGATGCATTTATTTGTTTCCTTTTCTTTCTCTCTCATTGCTCTACTTGTACACTGATTGATTCTACTCTGGGGTACAAGTATTATACTCATTATTATTATTGTTGTTGTTATTATTATTATTATTATAATTATATATACAAGGAGACCAGAATTCTTAAATTGCACTTGCTGGACCTATGTGGTTCTTGTAGGCTATGGCTCACAATTTTTGGTTTTGCTCCAAATATCTTATCATCAGATACAGCATTTTAGTAGCAGTTCCTGAGCTTTCCAAATTACTATTATTTTAACTTCAACATACTTTAGCATTGAATTGAAACTTGATAATGAGTTTTCTAATCTGTTGTCAAGTAATAATATAGCAATCTTGATGGTTAATGTGAAGTTAAGACACTCATGCCCGTGTTTATAATTGGTGGTTAGTGTTACCTCTTTAACGGTTCTCAGCTAATAGTTAATCTACAGGAGGTTTTCTGCTTGATATACTGAGAAATCAGTGAACTTTGCATAGGTATTATGATATCATTTCCCCCTAAACCCTGAAGTTGATCCTCCAGAGCATATAGGACACACACATCAAGATGGTCCCTCAGATTTTTGATATCAATTTGCTCCATAACATTAAAGAAACATCAATTAGGTCCACAAAATATCCTTGAACTTCAATTTGGTCTCTACGCTGATACTTAGGATACACTATGAACGGCCAAATCGATGTCCAAAATGTTTGGTGGACCAACTTGATATCTTGTGTATTGTTGGATGACCAATTTCGCGGCTATTGCATGTCTTTTTAATAGTTTTGGTAGTACATTTTATCCTCTACACTTCTTTGTTTCTCTTTAAATAGTTTTGGTAGGACCTTCTCACATTCCCATCCTTGAATTCCTATGTTCTACAACTCCTTTTATCATTTGCATGTAGCTAAATTTTATTAACAGATTGCTAAGTCTCTATCAATTTCATTTGAATCAGAATTAAATGGTCTCTCTATTCTAATTGGTTAACTGCAATTTCTTGTTTCAGCTGTTGCGGATGTATTAACAGATGCAGCATCAGTTCTTGGTGGTGATGCCACACTTAAAATTCTGTACATGAAACTTGTTGAGGTATGTATTACATCTGGACGAGGTTGATTGAAATATGCTTTCCTTAATATTAACGAGGCTAGGGAACCTCATCTTTAATTTCATTTTAATCTTCCTTTTCATTAATTTAATAGCAGCATGCAGACTTTAGAAGTTGTTTCTATTTTTCCTAAATAACATGAATGTTGTTTCAGCCTATAAAAATAATGTGAATGTTATATCCTACACCTCTTCATTGATTCTGAACCACCTTTTCCCATTTTTAGGCAGTATCTGGTAATAGCAGTAATGAACAAAAGGAATGGCGTCCAGCAGAAGCTGCTTTGTTTTGTATTCGGGCTATATCAAGTTATGTGTCAGTTGTTGAAGCAGAAGTAATGCCTCAGGTAAGGTTACAGCTTTAGTTTTGTGAAATTTGATTGAACTTCCCTAATGTATCTCCTTTAAATTCTCTCTGTATCTAAATGATTTTACTAAAAGTATGAGAAAACATTCCTTTCATTAAGGCACGCCTTGTACGAGATTGTAGAAGCCACACAGTAATTGATTTTGATGCCCTTGGGCATCAATGAAGGAGTTTTTAAATACGGTCGATTTTAATATTGAATTACTGCGAGGACAGTTCTTGATATTTTGCCATGCCCCAGGGATTCAAGGAATCTATTGTAATCTCCCCTTTATGTCGATATTTAGCCTATAGTATTTTGATATATTAACAATTTGCCCGATGATTTACAATAATTTTCTAATTTTGAGGGAGAAGTGTTTAGTGTGCACACAAAGTTGTATCACATTCTTTCCAATTAAATATGCTGCCAATATGCTATCGATCATATGTCAGCCAGGTGTCATTCTTTCAGTGGCTTGTACATATATTTGTTTTACATAATTTAAGGGTCTCACTTATATTTGATTTGTGTGAGGGTTATATGTGTATGTCTTTGCAATTGTGCAACATCCCCATCTGAATGTGATCTTTTGCAAGCTCATAAACTATCATTGTCTTATATTTTGCACTTCTGGTGTTTGTTTCATACAGATCATGGCCTTGCTTCCGAAACTTCCTCCTGTACCCCAGTTACTCCAGACAGGTAATGTAAAGAAAAATTATGTAATCACCTTCTCACGTGACTTACAGATTTATGAATTCTCTCCTTGTAATTTTGTACATGGTTAAGTTTGTAGCTTTTCTGTTCAGATTTGTTTGGAACCACTCATTATGATGTTTGTTATGTATTGTTTCCATATTTTCAGTCTGCGGAACTATTGGAGCTTATTCAAAATGGCTTGATACAGCACCATGTGGACTGTCTATACTCCCTTCAGTTTTAGATATCCTAATGAATGGAATGAGTACATCTGAAGAATGCGCAGCTGCTGCTGCTTTGGCGTTTAGGCACATCTGTGATGGTATATATAGTGAACTAGTATTTGAGTGTATTTGTGAACTTTATGTTCAGTGTTTACCCCTTAGAATGTTGACACGTTACCTAGATGAGCTACAGTAGTATTCAGTGCAAACAAGGTGAAGATGAGTGACTGACTACATTCAATGCTTACAAATCAATTTTCTGAACTGTGGTTCTGACTGAGGCTTTGCAATAGTTTTACCTGAAGAATTTGGTTTGGTCATTTTCATAAACAACGGCTAAAATTCTCGTGCTTTTATGTGAGGATGCAACTTGTTTAAGTAAGTTCTTCAAGAAAGTATTGCAGGAATCTAATTATAAACTAGAAAGATAAAAAAAAAAAAGTAGCTGAAACTAATTTAACTTATGTGTCAAATACTTTACTAAATAACATATGTAATGATTCTTCATTTTTTTCAGAAGAAGAATTAAGAAAGAAAACATTGGAAGAAGAGAATGGGGAACATGTTGCTTTAATTAATTTCCGTTACAATTTTTACTTGCCTGATTTGGCATAATATTTTGTATAATGTTTGGTGTCCATATAGTCATTAAATAGCCAACACCTGATATCTTGGTATTAAAGCCTCTATGCCCAAGTGGTGAACACTATACTCTTATCTCTAAATAAAAATTGAATTTCATCACTAGGTAGTTTGGTTTGTGCATTGTTCATGTTTCAAACCAAAAGTGGTCTTGCATGAGGGGGCAAGTTGACAATGTTTCATGTATTTGATGTGTTACTCATGACTCAAGATTTGTTTCTGATTTCAGACTGCCGCAAAAAGCTTTGTGGATGCCTAGATGGTTTGTTCCACATCTACAATCGGACAGTTAGCGGGGAAGATAGTTTCAAAGTTTCTGCTGAAGACTCGTTGCACCTGGTTGAAGCCTTAAGGTAATTTGGCTCCCTGAAATATTTGGGGAATGATTGTTTGCTACTGATTCTATTTTTAATGAAGTTGATTTGGTCATCTTAAATTTCAATGTAGTATGGTTGTTACTGAACTTCCTTTGGATGATGCTAAGAGAGCTCTTGAGGCATTATGCATACCAGTTATATCTCCTTTACAGGTTAGTGTCTGTCTGCTGAGATTTTTAGTTTTACTTATTCTTTTGATGATTGTTTCCCCCCCTACATTTTGTTCCACCAGGAAGCTATCAATCAAGGTCCTGAAAGCTTAAGTAAAAGTTCTTGTCGTCAGTTAACGATTCATATCGATCGTTTTGCTTACATTTTTAGGTGTGTGTAATGTTTTGTACTTTTATGTCTGCACACCCCAACTTTTTTTTTTAAATAAAATGATTTGTATCACAATACTGAACATGCAACTGTATCTACTTCTAGATATGTAAAACATCCTGAAGTTGTGGCAGATGCTATCCAACGGCTTTGGCCAATTTTTAAAGCTATTTTTGATGTGTAAGTAGTCTCAAACTACTCCCCATGCTTAACTTTATATGAATTTCTTTGTTTTACTATGTTCTTTTATTTTTTGAAGCTTCTTTATCTGAGACTTTTTTTTCTCATTTTCGATGCCAGTCGTGCTTGGGACATGAGAACAATGGAATCTCTTTGCAGAGCATGTAAATATGCAGTAAGTAAGCTGGACCATTATTTTGCTACATTTTTGCGTTAAGAAAGTAATATTTTTTTTTGGTAACGGCCAATGTTAATAATAATTAATTGTTAGATTAGTCTTCGCCCGAGTTTGAAGCCGGGACCTTCAACTCATTTAACCCTTAGCTCAAACAAGTTGAGCTACCCTATCCCCCTGTGAAGAAAGTAATTTTTTTTTTTTTTTTTGACAATCAAAAAAGAGAATTATTAATCAAACGTATGATTACAAATAAAAGCCGATGGATACTCCTCCATCCACACCCCTATTAGGCTCTTTTAGAGCTAATTGGGCTAAGGCATGGGCCAAGAAAGTAATTATTAACAACTCAGCGTTTGATATTGAGTATTGGGAAAATTTGAACTTTAATATTGGGTAGAGATAAGGTCTAAATAGAGCTTATAATGCCTAGAAAATCCTGACCTTACTAGCTTGTTTTGTTGGGTTGATTTATACCCGAAACATAATATGATATCAAAACCTATCCTATATCATTTAATGGGCTATCCGTAGTATCCATACAACAAGCCCCATAGCCCTGGGAGTGATATTGACAAAAAGTTTAACTCCCATGGTATCTTCACTTTACAAACCAGTTTTGTGGGGTCGAGTTAAGGCTTATGCAATTGATTTGGGCACTCATCCAACTATTATTGTGGTTTCAACCCTTGTATATCACGTCTTTATGTGTTTCACATGTTCATGACTAAATTTTCATGTGGTTGAATACTATGTTTATGATGTCTTTCTTTCCTTGGGCTTTAAAGCTAAGTTTTCAGTTGGCTAGACTAAAGAGTTTGTACAAGCCGAGTTGGTTCTATGCATTTTCTATGTTGATAATATTAGTTTGTATTATTCAATGCTCTAGCAATATTCTATCGCATGTTTCTAGGTGAGAACTTCTGGGAGGTTCATGGGGCTCACAATTGGTGCCATGCTGGAAGAGATTCAGAGTCTGTATAGGCAGCACCACCAGCCATGCTTTCTTTATCTCTCTAGTGAAGTTATAAAGGTATTCATATCTTACCATTCCAAAGGGAAACCTTTATTGATCATGTAAGCAATTGTTTTGTATGCATACAAAAGTGAAGTTGGATAAATCTTGACTTTGAAGTTTTTTTTTTTTTTTTTTCCTTTCATTTTTTACCTTAGGTGAATTTGAGTACCATCTTAATTTCAGGGCTTTTTTGTTGTCTAGTTTATGATTATTTCGGCTAGTGCCTGTTTTCAGCACTAGTGTGCTGCCTCCTGATCTGTTATGGGATCCTTGTAAGACATGCAGAAGACTTGGAGAGTGATATGTCATTGAACTTATGATGTTATGTTTGTATTGAAGTTTTAAACTTTTCTTTCTTTAATGAGCTCTCTTCTTTTATCCTATAATTTTTCTCGAATAACGGATTTAAAAGTAAATATGATTTCCTTAACTTGTGTCTTGTACTTGGAAGTACAGTTATGTTTTGAGTGGCGGTTCATCATGATTGTTAGGTAGTCAGTGCATTTTTACTTGTAGGATTGGATGATCATGATCCTGTGAGTTTCATGGTGGGATGAGTTATTGTTGGTGTTATAAGAGTTAGCATTAGGTTTTTAAGAGTATACGGGCTTGACTCAGATGTTCCTTGTAATATGTTGTACTGCACTATTAACCTGATTGTATATACACGCAGATAAAACTGTGCTATTTAGTTCATCTGTTAGGAAGCTGATATTGTATTACTAAGATAAGGGAGCAATATCCTCAATTTACTACAGGAATATTGCAGAAATTTAATGTCTGCATCTCCCTCACCCAAAGGCTCCAACTATCTTTCAAATAACTACATGCTTCCTTGATAGGAACTAAAATATAGATTGGATGGACATAGATTAATGGATATGTCTCCTTACAATCAGAGGTTACCCTCTATTACTCTCAGTAGTCAATAGCAGCCTCTATAGAGGTTTAGCGCAGCGACCCCTAGGCACTACACAAAATCCCATTTCATTGTGGTTATGAGTCGCGGGTGCAGCGCCACTAATAGCAATCAGATAGCGACAAAATAACTGTTGTAGTGGCCGCCACAGTGAAACTGCCACAAAACTGTCTTATTTAGATTTTTTTGTCATTTCACTCGTAAATAGTTATTTTTTGTTCTCAGGTTATAGCTGTTCCCTGTTTTTTTAATAAAATTAGCCACTTCCTCCTAAAATTCTTAATGGTGACAAAATAGTGTCCTCCTGTCTTGTCATTTCTTCTGCTCCAAATGACTTCATCTCCCCTCACCTTGTGCTGCTTTCCAGCAGCCCTTTCTGCAAACATTATACTTTGATATCCTCTAGACATTATAATTACTTATCAGTAGATATGAGCTTTTATTTAATTGACCTGTCTTTTCCTTTCATTTGAATGTTCTTGTTTCTTTGAGGATGTCATATGAAAATTTTGATAGAATATGAACCTATTATCCCGCTGACCCCACTTAGTGGGATAAGGCTTGGTTGTTGTTGTTGTTGATGAACCTATTATCCCGTTGTTGACTGTAGGAATGTCCAGAATTCTTCCCTTCAAATGGCATGGCCAATGAACTAGTTTTTTATAACTTAGGTGGTTTGTTTTTTACATTTCAGATATTTGGATCTGATCCATCTTGTGCTGACTACTTGAAGAATTTGATTGAGGCACTTTTCCATCACACAACGCGCCTTCTCACAAGTATTCAGGTGTGATTGAAGCGAGTTTGCTTTAGCACTTCCTTCCAGATCTATGTATAGTATTTGAATGTCTTATCACACTTTCTGCTGCAGGAATTCACAGCCCGGCCGGATATAGCAGATGATTGTTTTTTGTTGGCTTCAAGGTGTATTCGCTACTGTCCTCAGTTGTTTATCCCCTCGCCAGTTTTTCCTTCGTTAGTTGATTGCTCTATGATTGGGATCACAGTACAGCATAGGTATGGTCTCTCTCCCACACACAGACGCTCACACAATGTTGAAAGCATCCTACATTATTCTAAAATGGCATCATTATCATGTGCATTCTCACACTTTTTTTGTTCTTATTTATTCTTGAGATATTAGGAATCCCATAATTATTTTTCATACGGTTCCATGTCTGCATTTTACTTTTATTTTAGGCTCACCGTCTATAAGTTATGGCACCGTCTGCATGGAAAGAGGGCATGCATGGAATTTTTTGTTTGTTTTAACATATATATAGTTACTTAAGGAATAGATGCTTATTGAAATTTACAAGTGAAATACTTCCCTCTTAAAATACCAGTTATTTTATAACAAGGGACATTATTGATTGATTTTTTTTTTCTACCTTCAAACCTATTTGTTTTACGTTTTAGTATGATTGCTGCATGTTAACTTTGAGTGCTTGCAACTCTTGACGAGACTATGCTCTGAGAGTTGAATGAATATCTCAAAATTTTCAGCATTTTGTGGCATGTTTGTTTACCCTTTGCTGTTACCCCCTTCTCTCGTGCAGGGAGGCTTCCAATTCAATATTGCATTTCTTTTCTGATATTTTTGATCTGGCAAACACCACAACGGGGGAGCCATTTTTACCAATCAGAGATAGTATAATTATTCCTAGAGGTTCCAGCATTACCAGAATTTTGGTTGCTTCATTAACTGGAGCACTTCCAAAATCTCGAGTAGAAGTGGTAATTTTCTCAAGTCATTGTTGACTGCATTTCATTTTCATATATATTAAATTTTTTCTGATTGGATGAAGTTTAACTTTCTCAATGTCTATGCACCTGCACGTCCCTCAGGTGTCTTACACACTACTGGCATTAACTCGATCATATGGGATGCTAGCACTGGAATGGGCAAGAAAGAGTATTACGTTAATTCCATCAACTGCTGTCACAGACTTGGAACGATCAAGATTCTTAAAAGCACTTTCAGATGTGGCATCTGGAGGTGATACTAATGGCCTATCTGTTCCAATTGAAGAGCTCTCAGATGTTTGCCGGCGCAATAGAGCAGTTCAGGAAATAGTTCAAGATGCTCTGAGACCACTCGAGTTGAATTTGGTGTGTGTATCATAGAGGATCGGTAAACGCCTATGATATGATAAGGCCATTTTGTTTAGGTCCTGTCTATCAGTTAGGCTAGTTGGTTGTGTATTATTTGTTATATTCGTTTTTTTATATGCCATTCTCCGATTTTTTTGGGAGAATTTGCCCCG
>Ga0315915_1005919_pt1 | contig 15110 bp, 9 predicted proteins | sample MpolbnodulesMG_FD_207738 | JGI IMG/M metagenome (GOLD analysis project Ga0315915, IMG submission 207738) | Medicago polymorpha root nodule microbial communities from Los Angeles, California, United States - branched nodules | ecosystem: Host-associated > Plants > Roots > Nodule | place: USA... | reverse complement strand
TTCTTCTACACATATATGGTTGTCCCCTTTCTTCTACACGTATTTGGTGGAGAGTGGTGGAGAAAAGCATTATTAATTTGCTGTTAGTTAGAAATGAGTTTGATGAGTCAAGTTCATCATTATGTAAAGTTTCTACAACTTCTATATATAAATATGGTTGACAGCTAAAAGTGTGGCTTATTGTATTTGACTGCAATGATATTGATATCGGCTCCAACGTACTAGCGTGAGCGGCGTAGCCAGGACCCTATGTCAGGGGGTGTAAGATTATGACTCAGATTGGTAAGGTCAATTTTCAGCTTTATATCTTATGAGGAGGAGTCTTGATGCATCAATAAAGTTGTTGTCATGTGGCCTCATTAACTTTATAGCTTTTTATTTTTATTTTTTTTATTTTGACAAAAAACTGTATAGCTTATAAGGTCAATTTTCCTACCCATTCGTGAGTTTTAATGCATCGAACTACCTTTTTTTTTTTTTTTTTATAGTGATAAAATTAGACCTATTTAGTAACAATTTTTTTCTTACGAGCTCATAACAATTTTTACTGATTTATAACGTTTTTATAAGCTATTTAAATTGCGCTGAGTTTATAACTTACAATATATCATTTTTCTGTCAATTTTGTTTTTATTATCTAACTGAAAAAATTAGACATTAATTAAAAATATTTTTATGACATTTCATATTTTATCAACTAATTCAACTGTGTAACCAAAAGAACTAATTCAACTATTAATTTTATCAAACAATACAAATTAAATTTGTTATCTTTTACGCTCTTAGTTAACTTATTCACAAGTTCAACTACTAATTTTATCAAGCATTATTTATTACCTATGAACTAACTTATACTTTTTTTTCTTCAGAGAACTAACTTATAAAATTTAGAAGGTGAATATCATCAATAATAGACAGTTATTGATCATAAACATAATCTAGCTAGAGACAAAGAAAGAGAAAAAAGAATAAAAGCAATTAGGATAATAGGAGAAATGGAAAATAGCATATTGTTGGATAAATTTGTGGATAGAGTACTCATCAACCAATTTGACAACATAACCACAGCCTCACGTGAATAATTTGCGTATAAAGTAAAATAAACTTGAAGAGAAAAGGATATCTTTGAGATGGGTATCGGGTGCAATACAATAAATACGGGGGGTTCAAATTGTATTAAACCGGAATAATTGGTGTAATATTATAGGTTCAGGGGTTCACTTGCATACCTTGAAAGGTATGTAGCTCTGCCCCTGAGCGTGAGTTAACTCACGCGGGGTATAACACATGTGTGAGTAAACTCACGTTGCGTGACTTAAGTCATGCATGTATAAAACAAACGTAATTTTAAGTCACGTTAATTTAGCTGGGTGGGAGCGAAACTTGCTGGGAGAATAGCAATATTCTTTTTTAAATGGCACAAAAACAAGATTCATATTATAGAATCCTATAAGAAAATTGTTCTTTAGACTTCCAAAATTGTTCTTAAACAACCTAGAATTACTTATCTACCCCCCACTGCAGTTAACATTATTCGCTCTTCTACGACAGTCAACCGTTGTTCGCTTGTTTGCGACAGTTTATTGTCGTTGCAAATTTTTAATTAGTTGGGCAACGATACTTAAATGTCATTCAAGATGAAAATATTCATTTTATCATTTCATTACTAGTACTACTATGTTGTTCACCAAATTTTCAACGACGTTAACTCTTGTACACAAACGAACGACAATTAATTGTCATAAAGGAAAGAAGATCAGTTAACTCTCGTTGGGAGTAAATGGTTAACAATTTCGTAGTGTCTGAGAGCAATTTTGAAAATCAAAAGAGCAATTTTCATCCAATAAAATCGACGATATTATCAGTCCAAAAATAATTTCTCTATTAAAGTTATAATGGGGTCAAACCCATCTTTGAAGTTGACCTATGAATATATCTAGAAAAATGCTTTTTTGACAACAAAAATTTCCTAAACACACATTGAAAATACTAAAATTCCTCCAGCGATAGTTAACTGCTGTCGAGGTATAAAAAACCGGCAGTAGTTAACTACCGTTCAGCCCAGCAGTAATTAAATATCGTTGTGGACTTTAAGTTTTCAGAATTTGTGATTTTGGCAGCTGCTGCCTATTTTTTTTTCTTTTTTTCTTTTTGTTTTTTGATTGTTTATACTTTATATTAGATAGATTTTAATTAAATAATTTTGCAATTAAATGTTGTTTATTTATAGTTATGGTTAAGAATGCGGATGGTGATTCGGTTGATCAAAAACCTAGTTTTGTCGATCATTTTATTGAGATCAAACTGCCTAAGATTAAAGTTGAAGCTCTCATGAAAGTTGTGTGTTTTCGCGTCAATTCCGATATGTCTAATCTTCGTGACAACGAAGTGGGCTCAACTCTTTTTTTTTTCAACCCGAGAAACATGGAAAGATAAAGATGAATTGCTCGGATGGGTACGTCGACAAGCAAATAGGGTTGTATTTACGGTTGTCATAAAAAGATCTTGTGCAATAAGGAATCGAATGTTAGAGTTGGTTTGTGAAAGGACTGGCGAGCATAAAGTACCGAAGAAAAAATTGAAGCATGTAGCTACCGGATCAAGAAAATGTGAGTGTTTGTTCAAGGTGCGTGGATATGTTGTTAAGGAAGAAAATGCTTGGAAGTTGACTATTCTTAATGGTTTTCACAACCAAGAGATGTTGCCATATTTAGGAGGGAACCTTCTTGTGGGAAGATTAATGGAGGACGACAAGAAGATTGTACACGACTATGTCAAGTTCAACATGTCTCAAAATGCACAAATTGAAGGTCATGTGACATATTCCGCTTTCAAGAAGACGATTAAAGTTTTCTTAATTCAGACGGACACTTTGGATGACTTGAAGACACAACTGAACAAATGCTTTGTGTTTCATGGTGAAGATCATAGTACATTGTATGTATTTGTACATCAACCGCATTATGATCTTGGGGAGGGAGAGGAAGATATGTGGAAAACGGTTTATTATCCTAAGCTTATTGAGAAAGATAGCGACATATGATTTATGTTTAGGAGGTTTGTTGAAAATAATGTGTTATATCTATATGTTTGTTCCAATTGCATGTGCGTAAAATGTTCACGAGAGATTTGATGTCATTTAGTGTAATGTGTTGCATAATGTGGAACTTTTGTCGAATTTCAAACATTTGTGTAACGTTAACGTATTGTCGTATTTGTGTAAAGTTACAAAATCATTGATAAATTATGTAATGTTGTCGTTTATGATTATTGGATGTTGCTATATTGGTTTAATTTCATCTAACGTTTGAAATCAAAAGTCAAGCAGGCCGAAAATGGCTTGGAATTACAAAACATAATGCACAGGTTTCTGTTTTGGTATGAAACCATAGTTAACTACTGCTGGACTGATGAGCGGTAGTTAACTGCTGCCGGTAGGTATTTTAGTATTTTTTATGCGTGCTTGGGAAATTTTTGTTGTCAAAAAGCAAATTTCATATAGCTATTAAAAGTCAACAATAGTTTCAACAGTTTCATATCTTTCTTCAGAAACTGTCAACAAACACTGAAAAAGAGTCTCCTCTCTATTCGTTCCAGTTAGTTCCATCGTTTTCTTCAATTTCAAAACTGGTACATGCATCTAATTCCTAACCTAGCTTATTCCAATAATCGATTCTCAAATTCACTCATTTTTTTTTATATAGTATTAATTTTAATTAATCAATAATTTCAGTGAAAATCATGAATTCTGGTGGTGATGGTTACGCCGTTGAAGTCACTGGTCTTTCACCTGAAGCCACTGATAAAGATGTTTATGAATTTTTCGCTTTCTCTGGTGCTATTCAACATGTTGAAATTATCAGGTAAAAATTATAATTTAAAATCTTGTGTTATAAATTTGGTAACTGTTAATTATTGATTTTGTTCTTTTAATCTTTCTTAGTTTAGGTAAGATTTATTTATGTATTCTTGGATTTCAGTTAACTGTAAAATAATGGTTTAATTAGGGTAACTAATTAATTGATTGTTATATTAATTATGACTGATTCAGTTAGTGACTTTGAATATGGTAACTAAATATGTTGAAGTAAATTAGGGATGATTGAATTGAATTGTTCACGAATTATATTTCATGTTCGTATATTTTTTTTATCGCCGCCAAGGTTTTAAATCGTGGTTATGGTTTCTACATGATTCTTGATATCGTGAAAAATTGCAATCAAATGCGGATGAATCTGCCTTCAATTAATTAGGGACCAATGTTGTATTAGTTGGTAACTAAATATTCGTGGTAATCAAGGAGTGACCAGTGTTGTTAAATAGTGGCTATAGCGGTAGCAAAATTTAATCAAATCGCTATTGATCCATAATGCGCTTCTTCATTGAAAATATTGTTTGATAGAGGTTGTAGTAGTGCTATAACGCTGAGAGTTATGGATCGGTGCTGGGGGTGACTAGCAATGAGGATGGTTGGTTTAGGTTGAAGAGGAGTCTTGGTCCCAAATTTGAGTGGCATGGTGATAGACTGAGACCCTTACTTAAGGGGGTTTATATGGGGAAAATAATAGAGAAGTTAAGGAAAAATAATCTATGATGCAGTTAAGGGAAAGTTGTGGATAGAAAGTGTAGCTGACTTTTGTTAGTTAGGCTGAATGAAAGAAAAAATAGAGGAGTTTAAGAGTGAAAGGAACCGAAGTTGTAAGTCAGAAAAGAGAGGGATGCCATCCATTCTAAGGAAGGGGTGCATAAGATGATACAAGAAAGGGGTGAGTTATTCACTGAATTGCCAGCTAACCGATTAAAAGCTTAGGACCGGTTACAAGCCGACAATAAACACCAAAGAGAATTGGAGTTTTACGTAGGGGATTTTTTTTTCTTTCTAAAGCTATAGCCATACATATTGGACATCTAGGCCAGAAAATATAATAAAAAGCTCAGTTTATGTTTCTATGGCCCTTGTAAGGTGCTAGAGACTAGAGAGGACTGCAAATGTTGCATTCAGGTTGGAATTACCTGAAAATAACTGTTCATCCTTTCGTTCATATATCTAAGCGCAACGCAACCACTGCGGTTTGAATTAAAGGTGCACATTGACTGCATTAATGTATTCTGAGAAAGAAAAAAACAAGAAAAGTTTGATTGTGTCGTTAATTTTACCCGGTGAGACTACTTGTTTCATTTCTTTTCACAAACTAAAATGCTACACTAATATGGGGGCACACAGAATGATAATAGGTAGAATTAGATAGCGTAGGAACAAAACACAAGGAAATGAACAATTAAGCACAGATCATGGCTACCAGTGTGCAGCTGCTGATGGAAAGTTGCAAGGGTAAGGGAAATCTTAGGTGGGTGAAATCTCAAGATGAAGAGGCAAAGCAAAGCTGTGTGATTGTGTGTGTGTGTGTGTGTGTGTGTGTGGTTGTGCTCTAGAATGGTGGAACAGCGAGGTGAGAGAATGAGACAATAGGACCTTATGCCTAGCATCAATTGGTTTGATTCACGGGGCTCATTTTTTTTAACTTGATACTTAACCAAACACATCAGGCTAGACGTTATGACAACTGAATCAAACAAATAAGTGAAACCAAAATTTTCATATTGGTTTCATTAGAGTTGATCAGTTCATAGTGTGGATCCGGGCTCGTGGTCATCAGTAACCAATATCTTAATGAGTAAGGACTATAGAGAGTAAAAGTGGAAATGAGTTTAAATATAGGAACCATGATAGAACTAACAGTTATATTCTTGCTGAAAAATGGGGAAGGAACCCCTTTGATAACTTACATTGGCAGCAATTCGAGGGTCTGCCTACCTCCCAACACACCCACTGACTAACCTATTCACTAACTAGGACCAACATGCAAATTAGGAGACACTGTATTGACTAATTGATTCTTGAGACTTGAACCTAATTTTATTGTTGTTTTTTCCTTCTTCTGTTTTTGCATTTTGCTGCTTAGCTTACCGAAATGCGGTGTATAATTTTTAACCTGTAAACAAACTCTGAGACATTTTGGAGTTGATTGTAAGCACTCACTCAGTGTATTAAAATATGATTTGAAGTCTATTAGAATTAAGCATCGCTGAAGGGATTATTTTAACTTTCCCACATGTACAAGATACATTGATCATTTTTTTGAAAAGCAAGATACATTGATCATTGATGCGGAATTGTTAATAATATCTGTTGGGTAGGTGAATTGAAATTACCTGTAGTATTGAATATTGTCATATTTTTGTTTTTGAGATATGATTCATTTTTGGCATAGTATTTAGGAATTTGATATGATACTTGGTTATTTTCCTGTGACAGGTCTGGTGATTATGCTTGCACTGCTTATGTGACCTTCAAAGATGCGTATTCTCAAGACACTGCATGTTTACTCAGTGTGAGTATTTATCTAACTCTGTCCAAAACACTTATATATTGATATGTCCTGTCCAGAAGCTCATGCTATGTGGATTATATTCTGTTATTTATTGCTTTCTTTATAATTTTTTCTCTTAGGGAGCCACTATTTTAGATCAACGTGTCTGCATAACTCGCTGGGGGCAGTATGAAGAACATGATTTTTGGAGCAGGCCCTCCTATAGCCATGAGGAGGAGAATGCTTATACTGTATGTATTTTTATTTTCTTTCTATGTCGCTACTGATTATGGCTTTCTGGTCATGGTTTGACATTCAATTATTTTACACGGTCAATTTCAGACACAACATCAGACTCAACATAGCAGTCAATTTGTTTCCTCTGCTGGAGAAGCAGTTGCTATGACTCAAGAAGTCGTTAAGACCATGCTAGCAAAGGGATATGTCCTTAGTAAGGATGCATTATCTAAGGCTAAAGACTTTGACGAATCACATCGGGTTTCTGCCACTGCAACAGCCAAGGTTTCTGAATTGAGCCAGAAAATCGGCCTCACTGATAAGCTATCTGCTGGTTATGAAGTTGTTAAGTCTGTCGATCAGAAGTATAATGTCTCTGGAACAACAATAGCAGCTGCATCCGCTACCGGAAGAACAGTAGCAGCAGCTGCAAACTCAGTGGTAAATAGTAGCTATTTTTCAAAGGGAGCCTTGTGGATGTCTGGTGCTCTAACCCGAGCCGCTCAAGCTGCATCTGATTTGGGTAACCGCGGTACTAAGCAGTGAGACATTGAAATTGGTTTACTCTTATATTTTCTTGTATATAAGTCTGCCTCTGGCTATATAGCTTCTCCAGCTTTACAGTACCTTAGTGTATATGTTTTAGTTTCTACCTTGTACACTTTTATTTGGTGTTGGTCTCTCCACAAAATTTGTATCGGTTTTAATCCGTAAAAAATAGGATGATTTGATTTGCTTTTGGTTTTCATTGTTTTGGCAGTACTTGGATTATATTTAGTCCCTAGACATCACTATATTTTTTTTTTTTGCTGAAAGAAATGCAACATAAACAAGTATTAGAAACACTAAAGAAAATGACAACAACAACCAAGCCATTAAGTGGGGTTAGCTACATCAATCAATCACGTCAAAATATTTTTATAAAAAATCATGTTTTTCTTCGACTCATTAATCTCTAGATCCTTGTTAATAGTTTCCCTTCTAGTTTTTCCATGTGTTCTCCCACATCTAGTGATTTGACTCCTCTCATTTGATCCACTATCCTTACTTCAAAATTCACACGTCTTCTCTCAACATACCAAACCATCTAAGTCGAGTTTCTACAATCTTTTTTTATAATAGATGTTACCTCAACTCTCTCTAATATTGTCATTTCTAATTCTATATTATATAGTCTTACCACCAAACATCCAAAGCAACATTTTCATCTCTTATAAGCTTAACTTATGGTTGTGGCAGTACTTTATCGTTCAACACTCTGTTTAGTAAAACATCACCGGTATTAGCGATCCGATAAGATTTTCTCTTCAACTTGAGCGGTACTTTCACATTACATAAAACATTTGAGACACTCCTTCATTTCAACCATCTAGCTTGGATTCGATGGCCATATGGTTCTAAGGTTTGTCTCCAACCTCCCATTTAATTCTTCCCTCAATTTTTCATGTAGGACAATATCAACTACAAAAAGCATGCATCTTGGTACCCACTCTTAAATGTGTTTCGTAAGTACATCCATAACTATGATAAAAAATATTAGGGTTTAATGTTGAACCTTGATGCAATCCTATTTTTATGGGAAAATCTTCGGTGTCTCCACCTTGTGTCCTCACAGTAGTCGAGACTTTCTCACACATATCCTTGTAGCTCAAATATAGGAAACCCTGACATCTTTCTTTTACCACGCTTTCCATAAAATCTCTCTAGGCGCTCTATCATACGTCTTCTCCAAATCAATGAAAACTAAGTGCAAATCATTTTGGTCCATTCGATATAGCTCCATCACGTTGTACTTAGTATATTGCTTCCATTGTCGACCTCCCAAGAATAAAACCAGATTGGTTTTCAGTAATTTAAGTATTTTTTTTCTTAGTCTACGTTCAATCACTTTTTTCCATAACTTGATGGTATGACTCACAAGTTTAACTCCCTATAATTTGCGTAATTTTGTAATCCCTTTTTTTTAAAGATCGGCGCTAAAATGTTTCTTCTCCACTCACCCGACATAAGCTTTGACCTCATAATCTCGTCAAAAAGCTTGGTGAGTCGTTCAATGCCTTTATCTCAAAGACTTTTCCACACTGCAATAGTTGTGTTGTCTAGCCCAACTGCCTTGTCACTACTCATCCTTTTTAATGCTTTGTTTACCTTGTCTGGCCCAATTGTAATGTTGGTAATCATCTCTAATGTTTAGCATGTTAACGTTTGATAAGATATGATATACTTCATAAGAAATTTATGGAAATATTTCTTCCATCTATCATTTATATCTTTTTTCTGAACCAAAAGTTTACCTTTTTCATCTGTAGTACACTTCACTTGATTCAAATTTCTTGTCTTTCTTTACCATCCTTTAGTAAGTCTATATATAGATTTTTCTCCCTCCTTGATGCCTAAGGATTGGTGTAACCTGTCAAAAGTTTGACCTCTTGCTTCGCTTACTGCATTCTTGGTCTCATTCTTATCTTTCTTATACTTTTTCCAAGTTTCGGTATTTTACACTTAGACCAAGCTTTAAAACATTTCATTTGGATTCTAACCTTACCATGAACACTTTCGTTCCGCCACCAATATTTCTTATTCCTAAGTCGAAAACCACTTGATTCTCCCAACGCCTCTTTTGTTACTTTTCTAATATCATGTTCCATCTTGTCCCACATATCATTTGCGCTTCCTTGTGCCCGACCAATATCTCCCTATAAGATATTGTGTTGAAAAATCCTTTGTTTTTCACCCTTAAAATGCCACTATTTAATTTGTGGAGCTTTCTTATGGCTTCTTCTCTTTGCACCCCCTTGATCCTTACATCAATAACCAATACTCTATGTTGAGTAGTCAAACTTTCTCCAAGGATGACTTTAAAGTCCAAGAAAATCTTTATGTTTGATCTCCTAATAAGAAAGAAATCTATATAAGAACATGTCACACCCACTCTTGTATGTGATGAGATGCTCCTCTCTTTTCATGAAGCACGTATTTGCTATAGAAATATCAAAAGTTGACGAGAAATCCAAGATGCAATTACCCTATGTGTTAACCACCCCAAGACCTTACCCCCCATCGAAGCCCTCAAAACCTCATGGTATAGTCTATACATGCCCATTTAGATCTCCTCATAGAAAAATCTTTTCTCCCGGTAGCATATCATAAATAAGCATTATAACGTCTCTCAAAATTTTACTTTAAGTTGTTCTGCTAACCCAACCTAAGATGCGTAAGCTCTAATAACATTAAAGGTATCCTTTTAATTCCATTATACATTTTAGGATTAGGATAAAATATTTTACTTTAGGTATTTAAATTTTCTTCTCTTTTCTTAATATATAATTATATGAGATGCAGATGTTTTTTGTTTTTTTGGTGTGTCAATTAATTAGTTGAGATTTCTATCAAATATATTTTGTTGCATGTACATATATATATATATATATTTTTTGACGTTATTAAAAAAAATGTACCTACTCTTAGTTTACTTAAAAAACGAGAAAAAATAATTAAGGGTATTATGACAAAGAAAAAATGATGCAATTGAAAATTTGACGAGAAACATATAGAAATGATTAAATTTGTTTTAAAAATGTCTCATACCTGAGGACAAACGTATTATTGATCAACTGAAATATCAAAACTTATTAAAGTATGGCTACACAATTGTGCACGTAGTAAAAATATAGAAAGAAGAGATGAGAAGGAGTGAGTAATGATCTGATGTAAAATTGCTAAAACACTCCTGATACATGAAGTGTATATGAAAGGTGTATAAAAAAAGGACGTCTACCTATCTTTTTCCAAAACCTTTTTTTTTTTGACAAAATCTTTTTCCAAAACCTGTTAAATACAATTTTTGTTTTCATATTTTTCTAAATTTACAATTTTGGTCCCTCATCAATTTTAAAATCAATTTAGCAAAAAATGACAATGCAGCAAGAACAAGTGAATATGACATGCTACAAAGTGCTTACAAGGAGGGAATGTGTGGAGTTTATGTGACAACTCACACGAAATTACAAGTTTAGAAAAACAGGGGGACAAAACTACGTACATTTAAGCTTCGAAAAATAGTTAATAGTCTTTTAATATTTTTTTGATAATTAATATGGGTCCCTACAAGATTTCATAATTACCCACTCTTGGATCATTCACGGGTCCTTCGGATTTTCTTAAGACCAGATTCATCCCTTTTTTCATCATAAACTAAGGGAGGCCCTTGTTTTTTCCCTTTCAAAGTATAAAATTCACAACATTGAACAATATTCATAATATATCTTCCTAACTTCCTCAATCATGCATGTATTTGCATTAATGAGAGGAAACATGGAACATGTAATACAAACATACATTCCTTTATTCCTTGAACTTTCTTTTAAACTGAATTGAGTCTAATTACTTTGTATGATCATGTTTTGGAAAGTTTCCTTTTTTATGTGAAAATCAAAATTTAAAGAGAAATGATATTTGTCTAACCACTTTGTGACAACCTTTTGACAACTTTTTCTTTCATACTCACATTATGCTCTTATTCTCTATCTTCCTTTTTCTCTCCCCATTGTTTTTGACCAATGAAAAGATTGAAAAAAAAAGTTGTCACATAAATTGTCTAAAATGAGTTGTTCAAATATCACTACTCATTAATAAAATTTTAATTATAAAAAATGCGGTTGATGGACACACGACTCGTTCTAGACTATATACCGACTATTTACAATCAACAATGAAATTCTTGGAATGGAGCATTAACTTGACGGTATTTTAAAAAGAGAGATTATCTATTTTAGTCTGGAGGGAAGAACTACATGATTCAATTTAGTGTTTAAGAAAATTAAAACAATTTTTAGTCCTTGAGAGACGGAATCGAACAACTTGGTCCCCGATAATTATAATTAAAAAGGTTAATGGTCTCTCACAATAGTTAAAAAGAGATCATTTGGTCTTGACAATAAATAAATAAATGATTAAATACGTTTTTTTCCTACAAAATTATAAAAGAAGGGGCGTTTTGTGGTCCCTCTAACACTATAAAAAGTTTCTTTGAAAAAGATATGCTCAAAATCAGATTTTTAGATCCAGATTTTTTCTTGAACTTTTGACATTTAAAAACTTAGATTTGATTTACTCGTTTCAAAAAAATTGAAAATTTTATAAAAGTAATTTTTATAATGTTCAAAACATGCATGTGAAAATTCATTCAAATTTTAAAAGTTTAAAGATATATAATTAAACAAATTTGAGTTTAACAAGGAATAAAATTTTTGGCTGGAAGGTAAAAGGCCCAATTTTTTTATGGGAACGAAGAAGCAAAAATTGATAATTTTGTAGGGACAAAAAAGTTTAATTAATTTCTTATTTTTAAAAATCGTCCATCTTCTTAACATTCATACAAAGTCAATCAGTGACAATTCTAAGAAACATATATATATATATCATCAATATTTGACAATTATAAGAAACATATATATATATCATATGCACACAAAAAAATCATATCCAACAAAAAAAAATCTACAATTAAAAAAGTTGCCACAATATAACTTCCAACATTAAAAATTTCACACTGTCAAGAAAAAAAACATTAAATATTTCATAAAGATTCACAACACTTTGCAATTCTAAATAGATCCTTAACATATCCAAAATGCTACCAAACGTTTACCAAAAACAAAACACATGTTTTGTTTTGAAAGACAAATCACATGTTATTTAGTTAATAGTTATTGCAATATTATATCTTGGTTGGTGAACTTTGTTTGACTGCGAGAGAAGAAAACTAACACAAATATGGGCGATTAAAATATTATTTACAGACATTTTCTTCTATAGGTAGTATATTTGTTTTTTTTATATGGGACTAAATTGTACCTTTTTATTATTGTCAAAACTTCATTATTTTTTTTATGGTGGTTAACAAGATATAAACCATCCCTCAAAAAAAAAAAAAAACATGATATGAACCAAGTTGTTCCGGTTTTTTCTCAAAGAAAAAAAAAACATTTTTGTAGTGACCTAATTGTTTTTCACCATTTTTCTCGGAAATTAAAATAAGTGTTCACTTTTTAAATACATTGATTTCCCAAAGAGTGTTGTAGATAAAGGGACCAAAGCATAACATACATTGATTTCGCAAAGAGTGTTGCAGATAAAGGGACCAAGCATGCATCAACCTCTGTCTAAATACTTAAAGTACGAGTAATTCCCCTGGAATAAAATAAAATATTGGGTAGAAAAATGTACACTTATGACTTCCCAAACACTATCCAAGAGAAGTCTTGTGATATTAAAAATTTTTGGTATCTATTTATTCATTTAACATAAGAACTTTTTTTTAGGGTTGAGAAGTCTTGAGAAATTGGTTGTTAACTTTATTTTTTATTTTTTTAGGGTTGTGTATTAAACTATTTATGGATTCTATGGACTGGTTTTATGTATTTGGTTGGTGAATATATATGTGATACTCTTGAATTCAATTAAATTTATAGTAAATTATTTTACATTAGATGTAAATTCTGGTAAATTTGGACAGTGTGAAATTTAGTCGCATTAGAAAGGTCCCTCGCAAACTATACTTCCAAGCTAGTGATATAGAAATGGATTTTCTACCACTTAGTGATGGAAATAGTCCCTCAATTTACAACAGAACCTATCCGTCACAAATTTGATACCTATTAGAGATAGAAATTGATATACCATAGTTTTTTTTTTGTTTTTTAGGGAAAATTGATATACCATAGTTAAATTTTTGTTTATTATTAACGACATATTTTTCATATTTACGACAGAACCTATCCGTCACATATTTTTTATTAAAACATACGTGAATTTTTAACTAATAACCAACATATATATTTTTTTGGAAATAGCGAATAACCAATATGTTGAAAACCTCTCAAAAGTATGTATGTGTTGAATGACATGAGATCCGGAGCAAATGATCACAACATTGATCTGTGATCCAATGAACATGAAGAAAGGAGGGAATACTTCACATGGATTGTCAAATGAATTATGCTATTCTCCTAGCAAGTTTTGCTCCCATCCAACCAAGTTAACCAAAATATCCATGCGTTAGTTAACTAGCGCATGTGTAAAATTATGCGTTAGTTAACTAACGCGGTGTGACTTAAGTCACGCTGAAAAATCACATTCTGAACACCAGCGTGAGTTAACTCACGCTTGTTTTGTTTTCACATATTCAACATGGTTTTGCATTGCATTGGCTTGTATTCAAGGTAGAAGAATGTTTCATTCATTACATGCAAAAGTAGTCTCCCACCGCTTTACTTTAATTTAATCACACCATAATATATTAATTTAAAACTCATGACAATACTTATCCATGGATAAAAGATAGATTCAACAAACTGAAAATTTTGTCATTCTTTAATACGTGTTGCAGCCTTGTTTTGTTTTAGTTTTAATGGTTGAGAACTGACACAGATTGGGAATGATTTGGTTTGTTGGGTATTGAATTGAATGAGACAGTGATGATGTATGGATGGTTCTGGCAAGGCATTTCTATCATGTTGACGCATCAAAAGAGCCATGCTTTTGAAATTTAAAAACTAGCGTGAGTTAACTCAATCTCACGCAACATGAGTTAACTAACGCAGAGGTAAATGTGTAATTTCAGTTGGGCGCGAGTGTTGTGCCGGGAGAAGAGCAGAATTCTTGTCAAATTAGTAAATAACAAAATTGCCAGATCAGCAATCTGTTAAGCCTTTTTCCTCCAGTTCTAACTGCTAGCAGCTTAGGATACAATGAAATGGAACATCATCTATCATTTACTTCATGCACCCTTCATTTCATCTATAAATACATTAGTAATTCAACTTTTTTATTCGTAGTAAAATGATATACACTGATAGTGCACCATTTCACTTCTAATTACTATGTATTCCTTTTATCTTTAAATCTCAATAGTATGTAGCCTTTCTCTTCTCACACACAAAGAATTGTCTATGTGAAATTGCATAATTGACATTATCAAAGTTAGATGTCTTATGAACTTTTTTGAAACAAGTTATTTTAATGTATCTCGTTAACATGGAAAATTATATCTGACTAATGTAAAGTTTTGTAGATATTATATATGTGATTATAACTTTTAACAACGGTGGATTTTAATAATAATATAGTTATGTGGTAAAGAATTGTCGAATGTATCATATTGTTTAGTTTGACACGAAGTTGTCAATTGATCATATATATATAGATGTGGTATTTGCTAGAACACACCCACTAGTTTTTATGTGGGAGTGTTTTAGCAAGCTACACCTTAAGGTGCATTTAACTACTTTTTAGTTGAAACTTACTAAAACACACCTTCTAAAAAATAAGTAGTTGTATGTTAGCAACTCCTATATGCATTTGCTAGAATACACCCACTTATTTTTTAGAAGGTGTGTTTTAGCAACATTCACCTTAAGGTGTATTTAACAACTTTTTAATTATATATTTACTAAAACACACCTTAATAATAACTAGTAGGTGTATCCTAGCAAACCCCTA
>Ga0315915_1005917_pt1 | contig 15110 bp, 6 predicted proteins | sample MpolbnodulesMG_FD_207738 | JGI IMG/M metagenome (GOLD analysis project Ga0315915, IMG submission 207738) | Medicago polymorpha root nodule microbial communities from Los Angeles, California, United States - branched nodules | ecosystem: Host-associated > Plants > Roots > Nodule | place: USA... | reverse complement strand
GCGATTTGTTTTGTTTGGCAGCAATCATAAGTGAAAGGGGTGAAAGGGGAACTCGCGTGCCTTATTTGTAAGCCATCAGATTTAATAATTTTAACGGTTAAGATTTGGTGTAAGTCTTTTGACTTACACCTGGTGTCAACGGATCCTGACTCATATATATATATATATAGTGAGCAAATCATCAAGAATCTATCCTGAAACACCAACTAACCAATGAAGAGTAGGCTTTTGCCGGAAATCAGGGGGGTTTGGGAGAAAAGGCAAAGTCAATAATAAAATGTTGACCAAAATACACAATCGTGATGAATTCGCGAGCTTTCTATTCGCGAGCAACAGTATTTTTCATAAAATAATACAACAATGTTATATATCGCGACATCAATTTCACGAATGCTTTCCGAAAACTTTGCACCGTTATATCTTCCCTATGGCACAAAAAAGGAGCGGTTGGTAAAATTCATGAATGGGTCCCTATTTAAAAAGTTTTCTTATATTTTCTCTCTGACTTTTGACTTTTGCTGCTTCATAGTACAAAAAGATTTCCATCCATTCATCCTTATCCTTCTATGCTTATACGTACCAAAACAATCAACATGCATCATCAGTACAAAACAACTCCAAGTAGACTCCAATTCAAAACAACATGAAATCCAAAGTTAAATTGAAAATGTTAAAAAGTCTGCCAAAATTGAAGAATTGATTTATATGTTGTAGCTTTCAAGTTTGATCTTTGAAGCAATGCAATTTAAGAGGAAGGAAAATTCATCTCATCCTTGAACTGAGTCAAACTCGGAGACTCGGCACGTTTCGTTTTCTGGCTTTTTCCCTTTGTAACCTCATTCGCGTTATGTCACGAAATAATGTGTCGTGACATTTAGCATTTTTCAAAATAATAATATTTGTAAGGAAACAATTGGCAGAAGTCCCTGTTGTGATAGTTCGCAATGCTCAATTCAAAAACCGTAGCATAATATGTTAGGGATTAATTATTTTGTTTAAGGAGACTTTGAGTATAAAAGTCTCCCATTTCAGCAAAAAAATATAGTGATCATGTCTCATACCATGGACGAATAAAGTCCACTAGATTAGCGAAAAAAAGTGTTAAGAAATCAATTTATTTCTTAGAAACCGACAAAATGGGTAAATAACACACATAAATCAAATCAGTGTTGAGTTCGCTCGCTATATATAGTAGTGCTCCTGCTTCTGCTCTGCATAGAGAACAAAAAGAAATCCAGCTAGCTATTTCTTGTTCGTGAAATTTCGTACGCACTGGATTCGCACCACTCAGCATTTCTCATTTCAAAAACTAAAAATATTTAGAATTTGAGATTTTTTTATTTCTAGCTTGCCAGTGAGACTTTCTCTAACCATTTGTTTTGTGCACGGTGTTTCCGTTACTAAAATTTGTATTGATTATTTTACGTTGAGACTTTCTTTGACCTTGTGTATTGTGTCGTTTTGAATATATTTCCGTTACAAAAATTTGTATGGATTATTTTACACTGATTTTCATACTATGTATTTTATCGATCATAATTTGCTAACTCTGTAGAATTGTCATCGGCATTCAAACTCATTCGATCATATCAGCTATGTAGAATTGTCACTAGCATTCGAACTCATACGTTAGCATTGATGTGCTGTTGTTGCTGCTGCAAATCTTTCTTCAACTTTTGGATTGTATGAAGAATTTTGGAATGAGGAATTGTGTTTGTAAATCGCTGGTGGTAATCATTGGTGTTGTATAAGTGGGATGTGAATGGTAATGTCTAATTTCTCTATTTTGTCTATGTTAAAGCCAATTGTTGATCCCTATTTACTGAGAGTGAATTACAAGAATTGAAATATGTAATTAGTCAAGTGGACATAGAATAAGAATAGAAATGTTGTTATTAAGGTGTTGTGTGCCTCCCGTTACACTAATTGTACAAATACATAATTATCTTAATTGTCTTAAATCCTTGATTATGCAAATTATTATTCAACTAGTATGGACACCCGTGTCAAGCACGGGTTAAAATTTCGTCATACTTAAGGAAGAAAAATGATATTGTTAAAGTTTAACATTGAATAAAAGAGTGCAAGTTGAACAACATATATGTAAAAAAAAAAACTCATATATTTAAGTCTTAAAATTTTGGATGAAGATGGTATCATTCTAACTTATGTGGTTACTCTTTTTCAAATATGTGGATCCACACCAGTGTTGGCTCCCTCAGAAGGCCAAACAGTGGCATGATATCCCCTGGGGAGTGGAGTGGTTCTTGGTGGTCGATCACGGGCACGGAGATGTTAATATCTCAAGTGTGAGTTAAAGTTTCACATTTTATCTAAGAGTATATGTTGAGCAACATATAAGTGAGATGAAGATGTGATATCAATCTCACTTGTGTAGTTGCTCTTAGTTTAATGTGATAATACAATCCAATTTAGTTTGTAGGTGTCATTTGTTTAATTTTTTTTATCTTAAATTTTAGTTTTTAAATGTCATTAGCTTTCATGTAAAAAACAATATATCTGGACTGACATGGGTAGACCATTTCCAAGGATTGTTCAAGTCAAGCCAGCCGGCTCAGCAAGTCTTCAGGAAGTCTTCAGCCCACGCTGGATTGAGTGTTCAAGTCCAGCCAGCTCAGCAAGTCTTCAGCCCACGCTGGATTGAGTGTTCAAGTCCAGCCAGCTCAGCAAGTCTTCAGTCGACGCTGGATTGATTGTTCAAGTCAAGCCAGCCAGCTCATCTCATTTTAACTTGGTACCACGTGTCCTGTACGGACGATCATCGCGTCTAAACTCCACGCTCGGCCGTACTCAAAGCAGACAACCAATAGGAGGGTCTGGATCACAACTTAATGGGCCTAGAATGATCAGAGAAAGGCCCATTAAGCCAACACTCTGAGGTCTATAAAAGGGGGACATTTAGATGTGATGGAGCGGGGGGATTCCAAGCAGAAAAGAACAGAGTATCATTCATTTACTTCTTAAGAGTGCTCTTGTGACTCCATCCAGGACGTTTCATTGAGCAGCTCATCCATTGTAATTAACTTGTGTTTACATTCGTGAACAGGAACTAAGGAATTCCTCCTCGAAACCTAGATATTCAGCGAATTCCACCTTTCAACGGTGCCTTGGAGGCTGACAACATCCTTTGTGACTTGTGGACAATCTTCCAACAAGAATCCCATATAAGTATAGAGCAAGGTGAAAGTCTGGTTCACATCAAGAACGAATGGCGCACTAGGCGCACCATCCGGGTTGCACTTGGGTGATATTGAACTTTGTTTGACGACTTCTTCAAAACAGATTGTCAACAAAAGACAATTTGATTCGTATGAGGGTACTTCAGCAGGAGAACAACGACTGTGTTGGAGGTTGTGGCACCCCGGAGACATCAGTTCACTTCATTTTGCGCTGTGACATTTTTGGCGGCCTGTGGCATCTCATTTATAAGTGGATTGGTATCTCTTTCATATCACCAGACTTGGTCACTGATCACTTACACCACTTCGGAAATTTTACGGGTTTACCGCGGTATACACACATTTATCTTCAAGTGATTTGACACTCTACTGCCTGGGTCATTTGGAAGGAGCGAAATAATAGGATTTTTAAAAACAAAGCTTAGGATTTGATTAAGATATTAGATTTTGTCAAGCTATTGTCTTTTTCTTGGTTAAAAGCTAAACTGTTTTCTTCTGCTTTTAGTTACAATGTCTGGTGGCGGAACCCTTTATTATGTATGGGTATTAGGGAGTAGTTTTATTTTGGTTTCTTTTTGTCTATTGTCGAGATGTATGACAACAGGTTATTAACTTTGTATTCATTTTTGGTGGTTTTTCTTGGCACACCTTGTGCTAGTTGAACCATTTTGATTAGTAATATTTCATTTTGGCTTCTTCAAAAAAAAAAAAAATTTAATCAATAATAGAACATTACCTCTCATCAAAATACACTAATGTCACCAATATCACCAAAACTCAATGTCCCACACCATTCTCCACTATGGAATAACTAATCAATCGTCATCATTTTTATCGTTAATCAACCTCTAGACCTTAAATCTCTAGTCCAAAAATGATCAATTTTCTTATAAGTTATCTTAGAAAACTTGTGGAAATAAGTTGGAATTAGCTTTTGAAAAATTTCATGAGCTGTTTCAACAAGTTATTCTAGACAATTTCATAAAATTTATGTTTGTAGATAAACTCAAATAAAACAATTCACACATATATTTGACATCGCAATAAGTTTGTCCAAATCATTATCAATAATTTTGGAACAAATTTTAATCCAAGTTAACATTTTTACATATGTGATTCAAACCATTATTTAAAAATACATACCAATATGGTTGTGGTTGTTAGATAAAACCCTAATATAGTGATAAGTTTCTTATTCATAATTCCTTCAAAAAAAAAAGTTTCTTATTTATAAAGTCACTCGCACACTACTACAAATAGGATTGCCAACAAAAAAATCAAATAAAACCAAAATAAGTCAAATCCACGGTCCCTCTAACCTATATTTAAATTTCTAATTTCTAAACTGCGCGCTTCATTCTATTTCTAGAGAAGCGAGATCTTTCACAGCTTGAAGCTTCAAATTGCAGTGAGACCTTTTCACCGTGAATGAAGAAAAACACAGACACATCCATCCTAAAATCACGGATGCTGCAGGGTACTATGATTATTAGGGCCGGTGTCAATGGTCAACTGATATCTGCCGTTTTAAACACAGCAGTATGGAGTCATGGAATGCTTCTGGGTCCACATTTTTTATTCAATTATAGAGGCTAATAATTAAATTTATGTGAAATCCTATTGTCCGTACGACTACGTGGACACATTCACTGCCAATACATTAGAAATATCATTTGTCTGTTCAACACAAAACAACACTAAACCTACCTAGTCGATAGACTCTACCCGCCCCCACCAACATCCCATGATACAATACAAGGATGGAAATTTCTAGCTGGGAAAAACTCTCTCTCGTCTTGTTGTACTCATTAGTCTTTATGCAGATATTTTTAAGCTAACAATTATAGCTGATTATTAAATAATAATTATTTATAAATGAATGTTTCCGACTCAATCATATTCATAACAACACATGTAGCTATTTGAGGTCTAATGCTGAACAACATTTTACTTACTTTAGGTCCAACTTTAAATTACCAAATTCTAATTTATTTTTTTTTGGTAATCAGAGGGTTAAAAGCCACAAAATACATATCGGTAGCTTGTCATTAGCATAAACTATTTATTCACAAAAACTAAATATCTTTGGTCAAATATTCAATACTAGTTACTTGTCTAAAAAAAATTGAGTTAGGTCATTAAACAATTGAGTGGCTATCTAATAAACAATTTTTAAGACTTTTTTGAATAAGATAAAAACTACAAATATTGTATTTTTGTTATTAAAAAAATGTACACATAAAATGTGGATAGATAGTTTATATAATTATACAGCAAAACACACCTATAAAAAGTTTATGAAACAAACGACAAATAGTTCATGGGATTCCATTGGTTTACAAGGCAGACCTAAAGCAGTTTAAACAAAAATAAAACTTAAAAGTAACAATACGAAAAACTTAGAGGAACAAAAATACAAAACTAGCCCCATATAAATGACCATTTCAAGGAAAAATGCCTTATAGTCAAACAAAAATAGCCCCATATATTCAAAACTGCTTTATGTAAATGATCATTTCAAACAAAAATAAAACTTACAAGAACAATACGAAAAATTATTAAACTTAAACCGCATATGTAATTTTGCCTAAATTTAATCAAAGTGAGGTGTCATGGACTTGTTTCCATAGAGTTTGATATGCTCTGTTCGATCTCGAATGTAAGCAAAAGTTGAGTCAACAAAAGTGAATCTATCTAGTTCAAATTTTAAACCAATTTCTTAAAAGGAAATGCTAACTTGTGCCCTTGAGACATAAGTTTAGAAACTAAATATAGAAACTTTTTTTTTTTGAAATTGTGCATTCAATGTATTAAAATTTTAATTTTTTTTTTTTATCTTTTCAATACAAAATTATATTTTAATTCCTCTTTTATCTTCTTAACTTGTGCCCTAAGAACACTGTAGAATGCTCTAATTAAGGGTGTACTATCAAATATTTATTTTAGTTAGATCTGAGATCTAACTTTGGTGGTTCGTGATTTTCCTGCCTAGTTTCCATAATGATGTTTGTCATTTTTTAATTCTGGAAGACATGAAAGTGCTCTTACACGTTCAGCAAATTAACTTTTCTAGCATCCCGCCATGATTTTTGTGAAGCACCAAATTTGCTGGATTAGGTAAACCGGTGGGTATGATTTTTGTGATGCACCAACACCACATGCTAAAACTTTTTGGGCACCCTTTCAATTTTGATATCTTTTTGCTGTATTTCTCTAATTTCTTTCTAGATTATAGTTTCAGTTATCAAACAAGGTTAGCATTCATCTAGTGAAATACTATCTTAGAAAAATAAAAGGGAAAAGAGATTTAATTTGAAGAATATTTCTTAATTCCCAAAGAACTTGGAGATAAATCTTGCACTTAATACATACAACAAAAGTATAAATGAGTTTGAATTTTCTAAAAACAAAATATGCGGTATAATATTTGAAGCACATGAATCTACCTTTTTTTTTGTTGTTGCAAAGCACATGAATATACTTAAATTTTAATTGACCCATATGCTTTTCCATGTGACCATGTAGTCCAATTCATCGCCACCCAGCACGTTGGATTGCAAAGTACGTATAATTTTGACATACAAAATCACTATAAGACAATGTAAGACTGAAATAATGCATGATTCCATTTATTTATGACTGCACTTAAATAACGTACCACTTAAATTAATTGCCAAAATAAAATCTTATAAAGTAGTTGTCTTGCAGATCCTAAAGAGTAATTCTAAAGATTTTAGTACAGTATTGAGTACTGTAGTTATTATTATTTTAAAAAATAAAATAAATCTCAACAAAAAAAAAGAAAGTGAAAAGGACAAATTTGTCAGGAAGCAAGTATTATCAATGATTTATGACAAGTCTGCTAAGCGACAAACAAGGAGGTCGGCAACTGTCGGCCGGTGAAGCGGGGGAAAGAGATATAACAGCATTCATTTCATTCTTATAAATCCAAATTTCCCTCATTTAATTTTAAATATAGTTATTTTAGACATAAATCTAGGGTTAAGAATAAGTTAGGTCGAGTTAGGCTTTGCAAAATCTAGGTCTGATCTGTCAGTTTTTTTGAAGGCCTAAGTCTGACCTGCGGTCTATCATAAACTTATTTTTTAGATATGGGTTTGACCTTTGGAAAGCCTGGTACGACTTGTTAGTCTGTTTAAAAACCTATTTAATATTAACATCTTTAAATAAACAATGTGATCTAAATTTAAATAGACTAGCAGACTAATATATCAATTAGATTAAGCTCTTTTTTGATAATCAACATATGTTTTTAGGGGATTTGACTATATATTGTATCATATTTCAATTATAGTTTATAATAATATCTTTAAATATGCAAAATATTAATGCATACTAGTAAGATTAAATTACTGAAAAAGTTAACAAATGTTTATTTTAATTCAAAGTACAAAATATAATATAATATAATAATAAATAAATATTATTCATATTTACTAAAATAGGCCGACCTAACAGGCCTACGAGGCTTTTTGAATGGCCTGCGACCCGACCTTTTAAGCTAAATAGGCTTTCAAAAAAGCTTAGGCCTTCTCTATTTAAGAAAAAAGTCTGGTCTGACTGATCTATCTTAGGCTAGGGCGTAAGCCCCTGTAGATCGGCCAGACCTATTCCTATCCCTACATACATCCAAGAAAAAATGTAATTAATATTTTTTGATATACAATTATTTTACATTATATCGAATGATATGTTTTTTTTTTTTGTCAGGTAGTCTAATGGCTAGAATTCACCTTATAAGGTGAATAAGTGGGGTGTTCGGGGTTCGAACCCCGACCCCTGCATATAATAATGCATTGTCCCACCAACTGAGCTATACTCACGGGACAATATGTTTTTTTTAACGTATCGAATGATTTGTATTTTTTTTTATAACAAATATTGAATGATATGTTGTTACGTCAAATAATAAATACGATAATTTATATTCATTAATTGATATAACAACTTATTATTGAATGTATGTTTTTTTACATAGTTTATAACAATGTATATATTGTAAAATAGATTTGTACATAACAAAATATCCTAATCTATCTCTTTGTTGGTTGATACGCCAATACATTATTCGATTCATATGTAAACTAATTAATTAAACAATTTTTTTAAAATAGACAAATGATAAAGTCATTATTATCTTCTACATACAAATAAAATATAAACTCTGAATTTAACGTTCGAACTTTGGCCTAATATTTTTAACCGGTTTGAGTTAAAACTAGTGGACAATTAAACCGTAGTTTTTCCTTAAAAAAGAAAATTAAACTATAGTTTTTTTTAGTCAATAATAATATAATCAATTAAGTTAAACCCATTTCTAATAAAATCCATATATCAAAAAAGTTCCATATAATATATAGTTTATTTAGATTTTACGCCATAACGAAGAAGGGAGTGGTAGTAACCAAATCTGCATATTTTTCCTATCTCTCCCTTCCTCCTTCTTTCTCTTTGTTGTCCTCTCCTCTCTGTCTTCTCAACAATTCGTTGTTCTGTTCTAACCTCAATGCCTCTCTGTCTCTGAAACACACAAACTCATATAGATCGAAACAATACCTCATTTTTTTGTGTGTCATTTTTCTGAATTTTCATTCTCATTTGCTTAATATGATATGATTGTGATTCTTCTCTCTTCTTTTTTGCGGGTAAACCTTCCTTCAAAACCCTAATCATCTTCTAATGTGAAATCTCAATCACATTCCATTCTCTATAAAAATAATATATCAATGTATTTATCAATTTCTATTGCTGAAGGTGATAATGTTTGTGGCAATGTCTTAGCTGGGAATTACGGTTTTAAATAAAATGTATTATTGGTTAATTTTGTTTGCTTTGAAATTGTTTTTTTGTTTCCTTCAATGGAAAATGTTCAATTTGTTTTGTTTAAATTTTCCACTTTTTTGTGTTTAATCTTTGGTTTAAACGGTCAATTATGAAACTTTTGCTTTTTCTTTCTTTTGATGATGTCATTTGACGAATTAATTTGAAATTTTAATCATTTCTGTGGTCTATTTGGTTGGAGAGGAAGTGATGAAAACTCTAATCAGAAAGTGATGGTTATTTATTCCTCTTTAATTATAATAAGGGCATTGCAATTCTAGTGCCTCTATGATTTGAGTTCATCTTTGTTTTGGTTATGTTGAACATTTAAAAAAAAAAACTGTGGGGCATAAATAAAATAGCATGAGATTTCTTGTAGCATTGGTATGGATTGATGCAGTTTTTTATGAAGATAATATTAAAATCACTTAATTATATTACTAGTAGAGTTTTTTTTTTTTCTTTCTTTCTATTGAAGGAGGTACTTGTAGAATTGAAAAATAAACAAATGTAAATGTTTAGATATAATGATGGTATTTGCTGATGCATTTTTTTGTTTTAATTCTAAGCAGGCTGAAGCAGTTTGTTTATCACCCCAAAACTATAAGTTGATTTCTTTCTTGATTAACTCTGGATACAATTGAGATCATTTAGGACCCAAGTTTACACGGTGGATGTGAATGATGGATGTTTCGGAGGTTGAAGAAAATTTCTTTGCCGCAAGCGATGCCAAGGTATGGCATAAATTTTTTAATGGCAAATGTTAGTTGCTAGCTATTATTTTATCGGTGAGGGGGGTTAGAAAAGAAAAGTGAATGAGTCCTTATGCAATGGTATAAATTAAGGATAAGCAGTCAACTTGCTTAAGTATTAGTTGTTTAACATTTTGTTTTAATTTTTTTTTTTGGTACAACATTTTGTTTTAAATTTACTTAGAAAGATTTTAAGAAAATGTGTTGAATTGCATGCCAATCTAAGAATATAGAGCAAATATTTTGCATTTATTCTCTACCATGCTTTTTCTGACCATTGTTTCATATTTGGTTGGACTTTTGTTTTTGGTGAAATGTTGGACGTTTTATTTGAGTAATTTTCTGACTGCAATGTATTATCTTCTAACCAATGCATCTCTTATCTTATGCAGTTACACACAGAAATGTGCAGAAGTCTTTCTGCAATATACTGTAAAGTATTGTCATTATTTCCTTCTTTAGAAGCTGCTAGGCCTAGGAGCAAATCTGGAATTCAGGCATTATGTTCACTGCATGTAGCGTTAGAGAAGGCGAAGAATGTACTTAAGCATTGCTCAGAGTGTAGTAAACTTTACTTGGTATGACTATTGTAGTATGATATCACTTTTATTTTATGATTTTGCCTTTTAGTATGTAAGTTTTATTTAATTTACAGCAGCACCTCCTACTTGTATTCTTATGCTGGTTGGTGAGGTTATTTAATTTAATCGATAAATACGTTTTTAAAGTATCTTACAATAACTTCACTTATGATTCAGGCTATAACTGGGGATTCTGTTCTTCTAAAATTTGAGAAGGCCAAGTGTGCTCTTGTAGATAGTCTTAAGCTGGTGGAAGATATTGTTTCCCAGTCCATTGGCTATCAGGTGATAACTTTCAACGATATGGTTGTTTAGTTTCTCTTTTTGTGTTTGAATTTCATTTATATTTGATTCTAGGTTCATTATCTTGTTCAATTATGGAACGATCTTATCTCAGCCTTTGTTAATTTCCTGTTCGATGTATGAGCAAGTGGAACCTATTTATGCTCTTGTTTAATTCTTTCCAAAATAATCGAATGCCACCTTGTTTTCTATATTCTGGATTCAGCTTTCTTAAGACTTATGTTAATATGTGAATGTACATGCACAGATGGTATATTTGCTTATCATGGTCAATGTTTAGATTGGTCAGACTCCGAGTTTGATTATTTTTTCTTTGTGAATTTACCTCTGTTCAGATTGATGAAATTGTGAACGAAATTGCTGGTATGGTGTTCGTGCTTGATCCATCGGAGAAGCAAGTTGGGGATGATTTAATTGCATTGCTTCAGCAGGATAGAAAGTTTAACAACTCTAATGATAGTAGTGAACTTGAGTGTTTTCATATGGCTGCTACTAGACTTGGAATCACATCTTCCAGAGCAGCTCTTTCCGAAAGAAGAGCTTTAAAAAAGCTCATTGAAAGGGCTCGGGCCGAGGAAGATAGGAGGAAGGAATCAATTATTGCATATCTATTACACCTTATGAGGAAATACTCCAAGTTATTTAGAACTGAGTTCTCTGACGATAATGATTCTCAGGGTTCCCAACCTTGTTCTCCAACCGTTCAACCTTGTTCTCCTAACGGTGTTCCTGGTGGTCATTGTCAAGCCTTTGACAGACAGATATCAAAACTTGGTTCCTTTAATTTTAAACCTAACAATAAGAAATCAGGTCAAATGCCCCTTCCACCAGAAGAGTTGAGGTGTCCAATCTCACTGCAACTTATGAGCGATCCTGTTATAATTGCTTCTGGGCAGACATATGAAAGAGCTTGTATAGAAAAGTGGTTCAATGATGGCCACAACACCTGCCCAAAAACTCAACAGAAACTTGCACATCTTTCTTTGACTCCTAATTACTGTGTCAAGGGTCTTGTGGCTAGTTGGTGTGAACAGAATGGAATCCCTATTCCCGAAGGTCCTCCCGAATCTCTTGATTTTAACTACTGGAGATTGGCATTGTCAGATTCCGAATCCATTAATTCAAGATCTGTAAACAGTGTCAACTCTTGCAAATTGAAGGGTGTTAAAGTTGTTCCACTTGAAGAGAATATTATCTTAGAGCAAACTGAGGGAAATGTAACTGAAAGTTTCTCTGCACAGGAAGAGGAAGACAGTGAGAAGTATCTTAGTTTACTGAAAGTATTGACTGAAGGGAACAATTGGAAAAGGAAGTGTAAAGTGGTAGAGCGGTTAAGACTCTTGCTGCGGGATGATGAGGAAGCCAGGATTTTTATGGGGGCTAATGGATTTGTTGAAGCACTTTTTCAGTTTCTTCAATCAGCTGTGCATGAAGGGAATGCGATGGCTCTGGAAGATGGAGCCATGGCTTTGTTCAACCTGGCTGTGAATAACAACAGGTAGGACTTAATGATTTTAGATTTGAACAGTAATGTGAATCTACTTTGTATATGTTCACAAATTTAAAACAGTTATCATTATTGTTCCTAGTGCTCAAGGTAAAAAATGCAGAGAAGACGAGCATAGTTCACAAGTGCATGCTGAAAATAACGCTGTCACCTATTGAATTGCAACTTTTATTTAGGACGTTCCATTGTTAAACTGGACTAAAGATTTTTGAAGAAATAGAAGAATTAAGTTCCAATAATTATTTCTGAATTAGCATAATGGTTGCTATTTTATTTCTTTTGTTCTTTCTTTTCTTTAGTGCAATTCATTAACATAAACTCGATCTCTTTTTCTTCAACAGAAATAAGGAACTTATGATATCAGTGGGAATCTTATCGTTGTTGGAGGAAATGATTTCAAGCACCAGTTCGTACAGTTGTGCAACCGCCCTGTATCTTAATCTTTCTTGCCTTGAAGAAGCCAAGCATATGATTGGCGCCAGTCAGGCCTTGCAGTTTCTAATCCAGATGCTTAGAACTAAGACAGAAGTCCAGTGCAAGCTAGATGCCCTCCACGCACTCTATAATATTTCTACCGTACCCTCAAATATTTCAAACCTCCTTTCCTCTGGCATCATCAATGGCCTACAATCCCTTCTTGTAGGCCAGGCCGAGTGCACATGGACTGAAAAATGCATAGCTGTTTTGGTTAATTTGGCAGTTTCTCACGAAGGAAGAGAGGAAATGATGTTGAATCCTGAACTGATAAGCACATTGGCTTCTATACTCGATACTGGTGAATCCATAGAGCAGGAACAGGCTGTGTCTTGCCTCCTAATATTATGCAACAGAAGTGAGAAATGTTGTGAAATGGTCCTGCAAGAAGGCGCTATACCTGCATTGGTGTCGATAACGGTCAATGGTACCTCAAGAGGAAGAGAGAAAGCTCAGAAACTCTTGATGCTCTTTCGAGAGCAGCGACAACGAGACCATTCACCTGCTAATACTCAAGACTGTTCACCTGAAGCTGGTGATTTGTCCATGCCTCCTCGAGAAACAAAACCTCTAAGTAAATCAATATCTAGAAGAAAAGTGGGGAAAGCTCTTAGTTTTCTATGGAAAAGCAAAAGCTATTCCGTTTACCAGTGTTAGTTTTAGAATGTAAATCTTCTGGGGGCCTTGCTTTTTATCATCCCTCTCACTCTTGGTCTCATGTAAATGGCTGCTTATTTTTTAGACTTTAAATCGATGAAGAGTTGTACAGGCATGTGTAATTTATTGAATCTATTTTCGGTTAGATTTACTTTATGAAGGGTAATTATGTCTCATGGTGAAGGGAGGTTCCTAATTCTTGCTTAGCTAGTAAAGAAAGAACAAAACACCATAACTTTCTACTTAATTTTTTGATGCTCAATGTAACATCTCAATATTTTATATATGCCTTTCTAAATAATTTTCTTGACTTGTCACTTAGTTGTTCTACAATTTATTTTATGTGCGAGAAATTTCAAAAAAATCTTGGTACTCCTTACTTTAGTTTATTAATTAGATTTTCTTCATATAGTGCATTTTTATTAATCAATTTAGTATGACAAAAATAGGATAATCATTTACATGATTTATTTTCAAATAATTTAATGTTGGATTATTATTTGTAATCTATTTTAGAGTTAATTAATTTTATTATTATTTTAATTGGGTTTTCTATTTTGACTTGGTCACACCACACGTTTTCTTTGCCTACTTGCCTAATTAAACATGTTTCAATTCATCTCCTATTTTTTTGGTTTAGTGACCTTTTGCTTGGGAGAAATAATAGGTGGCATATATAACCTTACATGATAAGAATGAATAGTTCACTCACGTATTAAAAACGTGGTAACAACTACAAAGAAAACAAATGCAATTCTACTTGGTGGAACCTAGAAACTAGGAACTTATTAACTGAACCCAAATAAATAGTAACATTAAAATAAATCCCAATAATTCCTCCCCTAGACTGATTCACTGATTCACGTAAGCATCAGTTTAAACTTGGTTTGGTCATAATATCAGCTACCTGATTGCTTGTGTTACAATGGACCAGCTTCACCACTTCTTCTTTAGTGAGATCTCTCAAGAATTGGAACCTTACATCTATATGTTTACTTCTACCATGCATGACTGGATTTTTGGATAATTTAATTGTTGAACTGTTGTCACACATAATAACAGTACACTTGTTTTGTGAGAGCCCAATCTTCTCCAACACCCTTCTCATCCACACACATTGGCAAGCACAAGAGAAGGCTGCCCACGTTCTTCTTTACAACCTTAACCTAGAAAGACTATTTATTCCCTCTTAATCTAATAACTCTCCTCTTAGTTGAAAGGGAGGTCTGTTGTACCTTTTTTTTTCATTTGCCTCAAATCTCATTCAATTACCATGAATTGGTTCTAATTTAATTAGGAGCAGTATTCTAAATTATTATATTGTCTATAAAGGAAGGGATATAATAATATTTGCTTTTATATGTTACTGTGTAACAGATACATGTATATATACATAAGAAATGAAGTAACGTGTGATTGCATCATTGATGCAGTATCAACACAATAATGAGGGAATAAATACATAACGGTAATAAAGCTATGACTTTGAGCTATAATTAAAAGATACTAATTACTGTACATTTCAAATTCAACTTTGCTCAGTGTTGACTTGTGTATCTCTAATATTGTCTTGTTGTCATTAAGAAGTATACTGTCTCTCTCCCTCTATGAGCAAACTCACGCCCCTCTCATTTAGTCTATATATTTTCATACCATATATATATTCACACGCCTCTGTTAATATTTAGAACACAATAGAAAGTAGAAAGACAATAGTGATATAATTCTCATTGATATATCTGTAAAGGTACATAACAGGTTTATTTATACACTAAAATAAAGAGAAGACTATTCA
>Ga0315915_1005916_pt1 | contig 15111 bp, 8 predicted proteins | sample MpolbnodulesMG_FD_207738 | JGI IMG/M metagenome (GOLD analysis project Ga0315915, IMG submission 207738) | Medicago polymorpha root nodule microbial communities from Los Angeles, California, United States - branched nodules | ecosystem: Host-associated > Plants > Roots > Nodule | place: USA... | reverse complement strand
AATTTGAAGAATCATTGCATATACATAATTTTACCAAGTCAAGAATAAAGTTCTCAAGCAAAGTAAGTAAAAATCACCAAGTATCTTATGTTGTGGTTTTAATATATGATGACATGAACAAAGTATTTGATATTCATGTTTTGAAAAACAAAGATTTATATCTCAATCAAGCAGATGCTTCATACAAGAATCTTATGGCACCGATATTGATGAATCCATCCCCTCGAGAAAATAGCCGCATCAATCCAATGTTTCACCCGAGTCTGGTGAGGGGATTTAAAAGTAGCCAGAAGTCTATCTCTGGTACTACACAATTGAACCTCAGCTCAGATCTATGGAGAAAGATGTTTCTACCTTGTCAATAGCACAACCCAAAAACAAAAATCATGTATTTGAACCTCTACTATCAAATAAAGCATGGTTAACAATAAATTTGACAGCATCAGGACCTACAGAGCAAGCAATTTCTTGCTGTTAATTCTTAAAATTCGGCCAACATAAATATGAAAAAAAAAAGTTCTCTCATAGACTATAGGCAACATAGCAAGAGTGTCATATAAAGGCATTGATATGAATGAAAATGCAGAGCAAGCATGATCAACAATGAGCCACTCATGTCTGTTAATAAAATACAACCCAATGCCAGCACCCTAGAAAGGCACATACAAATAAACGCAACACGTACATATTTAGTCATATTTAGTTAATGTGTATCAAAATCTAAACATATATTAAAAACCACAACAATCCAAATAAAATAACTAACCACTTCTTAAACTCAACAGCCTATGATATAGCCTGATTGATCATAATTCGGGTAGTATTCATTACATTTTGCAGGGATGCATTCTCTACAAAAATTCAACCAATGACAAAACTGATAAGAATATTCATACATTAAAATTTCAAAATGTTTAGAAGAAATAGACCAAAAACACACCTCTGAAAATCTTCACTTTTGCGAACTGCATAACCAGCACAGGCAAACCTTCGTCAAGTTTAGCCATGAGTTGTTTCAAGTGATCCACATCATCTCCAAACAGAGCAATCTCCCATTTCCCACTTGTGACAAAAACCAAACAGAAGTTTAAAAGAGCAATATTTAACAATGAAAAAAATTAGATCCAAAATGTTAAGGAAATGCAAATTTGAAATAAAGAAATCATTCAAATAAAATCACAGGACTGAGAACATAAAAATTTCAAAACCATGTCATGAAGCTTTCACCAACACAGATTAAAATGACATACATATTTTTTTACACCATGGTATTGCAAACTCCTATTTTATTACCCTCAATAACCATCACTTGTAGCAGTGTAATAAGCCAAAGTAAAGGAGACAGAAATTACATTATTTGCAGTAAAGTTTCATCAGACAACAAACACAAAATTTAATAAAAAAAACATGATATACCACATGTCCAAAACAATTACCTGCTTATGCCCTCTACAACCAAGGTGCGGCGTTGCAGACGTAATAAAATTAATAGGCTCCAGTCCTGCAATTTTTCCTTCATATTTTCTAACATGACATTCTTGATTGGAAATTTTCTGAACACTTGGGTGGCGTTTTATAACTGATATAACCTGAAAAAGGAGATAGAAAAAAATATCTTTTACTTTTGCTTCATTGTACCAGGATCAGACCTGAAGTCAATCAAGTGTACACATATTGAGTCCAAATATGAAATATGTTGTTCCACCAAAACTATGATATTGGTATTATGATTACTACTATCACTTTCACCGCCAACACTACCATCACTACTACTTCTCAGTAGTTATTGCTAAATCTAAAATTTGTGATTTTGCGATAAGTGCTAGTAACAATTACTGCCAGATGAAGTTATTAACAGCTTCAAGTTCAATCAAAGAAAACAAATATTCAATTCATACTCAAACCAATTCAGTAAATCAAATTTATTACATTATTTCAGAAAGCTTCTCAAAAGGAAACTCGATATACTGTATTAACAAAAAACAATTTCTGAATCTCTAACCTGTTTTTGGATGTCTCAACCATAGGAGCAACACTGTCTGATCCCATATCAACAAAACCAGCTATCCTTGTCATCCTCATGAAAGATCAAAATTGATATAGAACTTCTACTCGTCTCACATGAGAAAAGAAACCGCAATAGAAAGAACATAAAATTCATTTTGATGTTGCATTTTGGTTAACCTTCATCATATAAACTATTACAAAATATTTCAAAAGGTTGAAAAAGATAAAAAGTAGTCTACCAATTACTTGTATACATTTAACTCCTATTATAGACTAAAATCATCAATTGAATAAATCTATAAAGTAAAATTTCTCTTATAATAGAGACCGGATTAGTATCTTATTTGATGATGATACAAATAAATGAGTCGGGGATCTAGTGCTTGCAGTTGTTGTGATCTTGTTGTTGTTTTCGAGTCGTGGTTACGGAAGCCTGTACGGCTTTGTTTTGTTGTTGCAGCTGCTCCAACTAAAGATGTATCGCTGCAATAATGTTTTCTAGCTCTATCGGCCATCATTTTGAGATAGCTTGCGAGTTTATGTTTCATGAGTGTGCCTAAGTTAGTTTTACTGAAGCCCCACAGTGCAAACACTAAAATTACTCATGCAACAATCACATAGGCGCATATAAATTACACCAAACAGAACCACAATGGTCCATCATACTGAAAACACAAAGTACATAGAGGAACTACTAAAAGGGCATATCACATTTCATTCATTACATAAACACCAAGTCACTAAATCAAAAATAACTTCTCTAACCTTCATATCGCCGATGATCAGCTCCATGTGTCGGTTCCCATTGCTAGCCGTAACAATCCATGAGTCAAGAACCCTAAAGGGAATTTTCCAGACATCTAAATCTTTTTTCAAATCCTTGATACAGTCAAAATCCCTAGACATTGAGAATCCTACAGAAAAATACACCAATTCAACATAAAAGCACTTTGTAATAAAATCACATTGTTGATTGAATAAATCATTGAATAAAAAATCTGGAATCTACATAATGCACCCCAAAATGCCTAAAATCTCCATAATGTAACTAAATGTTTCTAACTTTCCACAATACAAATCCTCTAACAACCCATTCACCCATAATTTTATCATAATTTAACCCACCAAACAGAGCAAGAAATCTTTATATATCACTGACTTTCAATACCATTTGCAAAGTTTTTGACAGAGTCTAAAAAATATATAGGTTTCTCAAACCATGTTTGCCAATATTTCAACAAAGTTTAAACAACTTTTCACAATTCAGGAGATGATTTTTCTTTTTTATTCCTTTGGCATAACTCAACCAATGTTACATTCAGAAAGTACTCCCCAAAACTCAACAAATAACAGACTTGATTATGTTAATGCAATTGTGTTCTAGCTTCTAATATCATTGAATACCAATGTTTACAAAATACTAACATCAAGTCCAATGCTTTTTTCCTTCAACACACATTTTCACCAAAAACACAAATTCTTTAACAATCCAAATATGCATGATCCAATGATACATTAATCTAATACAATCTTTTGAGAATACCTTCAACTCAAAAAAAATTCCCAAATCATAAATATCATAAAACTATAAAACATGATACGTTGACACATCAAATGACAGAACAAACATATTTGCTGAATCATTCCACCATTTTTCTTTATCATGATTTTCCCAAAAATCAAGTGAGTGAACAAAAATATTCTATGAATCAGATCACCTCAACATGTCATAAAATTCTAAACCAAACACAACTCAAATAAGAAGAGCAACAAACTGTAAATGTCATAACCAGAATCAAACAAAACAGATGACAACACACAAAGTCAACAAAGTCAACATGCATGCATGAAAAACAACAACCCAAAAAACCAACAAACGTACTATTAACACATGCAAGCCCCAAAACAGAAACTGGAAAAACTTCAACCCAAAAAAAAAATCGGAACAAAACCTTCTAGCAACAAATAAATCAGAAATTGAAAAAACTTAATTAACCAAAATCCGCCAGTAAAGTTGAAAACAAAGGATATTGGACTAATAAAGCCACAAAAAAAAAAAAAACTACTTTTACTCAACAATACATGCTATAAACATGTAATAGTTATCAAATTTGATTTTCTTTGCTTACTGTTCTTTGTCAAAGTCTAGGCCACAATTGTTATTTATTTTGATATAGAAATCAATGCAGATGCACAACAATTAAATCCATGTGCTTCTTTGTATAAGTCTACAAAGCCTTGAATTGAAAAATTCATACATAGAAAGTTAGGGCTTGTAGCTTTGAAGGAATCCGTATCTATAGAATGTGAATATGAGAAGTCACAATGAAGAGAGCGATGATAGAATTACCTCTTCTTTTGAGGATGAAATGGAAGCACTAGGAACGGAAGACAAAATCGACGATATGGATCGTGGGAAGGAAATGTAGGAAGGAGTAGAAAGAGAGGTGAACCATGCAAAGAATGGAAGGGAGCAAGATGAAGCTTTTAGTGAAGATTCTATTTGAAGAAGTGAAAAGAAGAAGCTCATGCATAATCAAATTGAAAAGCTCACCACGTCCTATCATTCAACCACCATGAAAACTAGGTTTGAAAGGGTGAAAGAAGCAATAGTGTATTGAAGATGGAAACTAAGATACACTATCAAAAGCGTACCATAAACTCAACGAGTTTCATTTTGTAACCTTAAGAGAAGTTTAAAAAACATACAAGACAATTGTATGTTCGAGCTAAGAATAAAATGTTGAAGATCGTGGTTAAAACCCTTACGAATGAGTAAATGTTAATTCACCCCTACGAAATATCTTTTAATGTCCTAAACCTAGCCACCACCATTCACCCCTACTTTTCTTATTCCGCCGAAGAGAGGTGGTTTACGGTCAATTTTTTTTCCGAAATCACCTCTCTATATTATTATTTTTCCCATTCTTTTTGTTTAAATAAGTTATTTTACTTATATTTAGTTTTTCTTTCTGTGATTTCGTCATCTTAATACTGCATTATTTTACGTTTCTGTATCATTGCAGCTTGTTTGATTCATATTGACAGCTAAACTTCGAGTCAGTGCAAGGCCTTTAACATTAAACATATGTAGACATGACTATTCATGACACTTTTATTTTGTCATAATTGTAGACATCTTGTCGTTGTATGCTATTAACCTGAATGTTGTAAGTTTGTTCGAAGATTCATCATATTCGATTCTAGCAATTTTGAACTTATAATGCTCAATGTATTTTCTATCAACTAATTTTTTAGTCAAAAAATATGTCATCATTATTAATAATAATTCAATCAACTAATTTTTCTTTTCTTAAAAAAAAAAGAAAAATCATGGTTTATTTGTTGATGTAGTGTAAACCCTTTTCTCTTTTTCATTTGGGGTGCATTCTCTACTTCCCTTCACTGTGGTCAGTCTACACCACTATCTACCTCATTTCTGCACATTTTCGGCGTTCCAGGTATGAAACCCATATTTTCTTATTCACTGAACAAACCTCATGAGAATCATGAAAACAGGAACAAAATCACGAAAATTAATAAACCATGTTTAAATCTTGTATGTGTCTGTGATGTTTTTGAATTTGTTCAGGGTGAAGATGACGTCATTGGTTCGGCCACTCTTGTCGAGACGAGGATTCAGTACGAGTTCTGAGAAAATGGTTGCCTCTGTTCTGTTTGAGAGATTGCCTGTGGTTATTCCCAAAATTGACCCTATTGTTTATGCTTTTCAAGAATTCTCGTATGTTCTTCTTCTTCTTTTGTTTTTGTTTCATTTTTATTAATTTTATTACTATGCTCTGCTTGGATTTGAATTAGTTAATAAAGTATCAAAGTAAAATGGATTTGGGTTTCGCGTTTAATTTAGTTTTGGATTAGTAGTCATTTAAGAAATGAGTGAATAGACAAATTGATGATTGAAATTGTGAACATTGATCAAAATGATTATGGTGGTTGAAATGGAGACGAGGCTCAGGTGTTTTATGTAATACAAAAGTACCATTCAAGTTGAAGGGGGGATTTTATCGGACAGTTGTAAGACTGACAATGTTGTATGAAACAGAGTGTTGGGCGGTGAAGAACCAACACGAAAGTAAAATCCACGTAGCGGAGATGAGGATGTTGTGTTGGATGCGTGGTAAGACTAGATGGGATAGGATTAGAAATGAAAATATTAGAGAGTTGAGGTAGCAGCTATAGTAGAAAAGATGGTGGAAAATAGGTTTATGTGGTATGGGCATTTAGAGAAAAGACCTATAGATTCTGTGGTATGGAGAGTAGATTAAATGGAGGATAGTCAGATCGCTAGGGGTAGATTACAAAAGACCTGGAGGTTAATGAATTGGACCAAAATATGATTTATGATAGAACATTATCGCGTAAGTTGATCAATGTAGCCGACCCCACCTAGTCGGAAAAGGCTTGGTTGTTGTTGTTGCTAATACAATTTCAGGATGTATTTGCCAATTTGTAAAATACAAAAGACTATTTTGACCAATGCTCACAATTTTGAGGACCAGTTTGTCTATTCATGCCGTAAGAAATTAATACAAATTTTAATGAAAAAGGTCTGTTGCTATTGGGGGCAATAGAAAATGACAGGATTGCATACTGAATGTTGTATTTGTCTATTATTTGTGAATTCTTATTATTTTAAATATCAGGGGATATATTTACGGTTGTTCTAAACCTTAAACCCTAAATTAGTTTTACACCGGCGTCTAATAAGAACTCATAAGTCCACTTTGTAGCCGCCTTTTTAAGCATATCTGCAAAATATTGGATTCTCATTGGGCTTCAGTGTAAAAATAGTTTACACTGACCGTGCATATCGCTCTTATATATTTTTACATATTCCCAAGCAAGCTAGAGCTGAATACCCTAATTTGCACCTCTTCATACTAAAGAGAAAATAAGGAAACTTGTCTTCTGGTTTGTAGTCTTATGTCTTCAGTGAAATTTAGTCTGTCCACATTTTTAAAAAAAGGGTAATATTATATATATGACGTGAAATATTAACGCTTTCTTTCTGTTTTCTCTTTTAAGATGGAAAAAATGAGGTTAATGTCTGAAACATAAGGATTTGCTGTTAATATTACATAGCTGGTAATTGTGCTATGGTTTGTTTAGTAAACTTGAAGCTGCTTTAGCAAACGTTGTTATTATTTTCTTCTCTTCTGTTGTTTGTTGTACTTCTCACTGATATTGTGGTTGTTGTTCTTGTTTTTTAACTACGTTTTTTATGGGGTTTCAATGGCTAGGTTTCGATGGCGGCAACAATATCAACGCAGATATCCCGATGAATTTCTAGACAGATCCGATGCAAGGTATGGGTACTCAAGAGTAGATCTATATTTTCAAAAAATGGTTATTTAGAATTGATTCATCTAAAAGAGAGGTATCTTGAGATGATCCGTTTAAGTGATGACAGAAATGGTAAAATACCGATGAGAAATGCTACTACCAAACGCTCTAACACTCTCTTGTGAACACACGCGCATGTATTGGACCACGTTTCTGCTCTATTTTTGGCTACCGGCTATTCAAGTTTATTAGTTTTTTAACATTATTTTTTTTGTTAGTTTTTACTTTTATATTTTTTTGTTTATGGGTTGATGGTTGTAAAGATGAGGAAGAGGTGTTGGCTGGATAGTTGAAGGATGGTGATGGTGGTTTAGATGGATATGGCAGATGTTTGGGAAGTGGACGGTGAGTACTGTGGTAGTGTTGCTATCGCTGGGTGAAGGTTTTGATGGTTGATGTTTGACCTACAAAAAAGATTGAAATATGACTATTTTGTTTTAGAAAAAGAAGTGTTAAAAACTACTTAAAAAAATTACTCAACTTGTTTGGCCCGTAAACAAGTAACTGATATTTTATAAAGAGTGATGTGGCCTATGAAATGAGCGTGTGTTCATAGGAGAGTGCCCAAGCTTTTGTCTATATCCTCTCAAATACCGATAGATCCTTCTTTTCATCTACTATCATGAAAATTGTTTACTTTCCAGGGGGAAAGGTGATTATCAGATTGACTATGTGCCAGCACCGCGAATCACCGAAGCAGACAAACAAAATGATCGAAGGTATGCACCAATTTAGCAGATTGATCATTTGTAATTTACCGTAAGAAAATGTTTCATTTCAATTTCTGGAATATATTAAGTAAAATAAATGATAAATATAACAGCTGTTTTTGAGAACAAATGTTTATGATTTCTCCAATGAATTATTAACTTGGTTCTTATGTTGTCCTCATCTTCCTTTGGAGCAAGCAAATGTCCTTTTTCTTTGGTTTTTCATGCACTTACCTTTATTGTTTTTTGATCGTGTTTTAGCTTTGAAATATTGGTGATTAAGTAATGTTGATGCAAGCTTGTCATCAGATATTTAAGTTGTATTGTTAGTGTACGTTCAGTCTATAATTAATAGTGCTATACTGTTATTGTTATTCTAACTAGAAATGTATCAATGTGACGGCAGCATAGGCCAATCCTCTCCTGTCTCTTAAATAATATTAGAGTCAAAGCTAATATTATTTTGAATGAGAGACATGAAAACTTAATTAGGTCATTTTCTTTATCTTTGCTAATTTTTTTTAAAGAACTGAAGTTGTCTTCAGAGATTATTGCTGCATGGCTGAATAGTCTCTTGCTTAGGTCACTACAAAGGGCTCTTGACAGAAGACTTTACCTTCTTCTCTTTGGTGATGCTTATGGGGCTCCAAGTGGAAAGCCTGTGTGGCATTTTCCAGAAAAAGTATATGAATCAGAGGAAACTATGCGTAAGGTGAACATTCTTATGTGGTTTTTTCCTTCTCATGTGGTTTTTCCCTTCTTATTTCCTATATCTTCCAGTGTTGTTAAATAGCGATGATATCACTATAGCACTTTAGCATAGCATAATTTGAATAAATTGATATTGTTTTGTGCTACATTTAGTACAAAATGTCGTCAAATAGTTGCTATAGTGGTGCTATAGCACTGTTGCATAGTGGAAATTGAAAAAACCACTATTTTCTGTAATCTGCAATCGACAACATTGATATCTTGTTTTCACTCGTAACTTATTTTTAAAAAAATAAAATTGCAGTGTGCAGAATCTGCCTTGAAATCAATCTTAGGAGATCTTGCAAATACATATTTTGTTGGAAATGCTCCGATGGCCCATATGGTTGTTCAGCCTAAAGAAGAGCAGACAGGATCAACATCTTTTAAGGTATGTTTATAGGAAATTCTGTGGTACTTCAATCTACTATTGGAAGGTTGACATCTTTCAATATGTTATTTCTACAAGTATGTGTTGGCATTTTCTGAAAATGACTTTGTAGGCCTTTGCTTTGTTTGGTTGTACAACATAATTCCAAAACTAGTCTTTTCAATACTTCTGATTTATTTCTGTGGAAATTCATTTTATTTGCTCATTTTTTCCTTTGCTCAAATCTTCTGTCAGAAATTCTTCTTCAAATCACAAGTAATTGCTAAAAACAAGTTCGACATTGGCAAATGCGAGGACTTTGTTTGGGTGACTAAGGATGAATTGATGGAGTATTTTCCCGAGCAATCTGAGTTTTTAAACAAAATGATCATTAGCTGATGACAGTGGAGATGGTTGTTTAATCAAAACTATTACCAATTAGTTCATTGAATTTTGAAAGAAGATGAATGTAACAGTTTCCAGGATCAACAAAAGGTGTTGAATTAAAATTAGATTTCACATGAGTTTCAGACCATTGTTTTGAAACTTATTTTTACTTCTCAGCTGTATTTTGTCGTAGTCTGTGCTGTAATAATAACTTGTCGTGGTGATTATGATGTTGAGAATATGTTGCTCAATTTTGTAGTTGTTGTCCATGGATATATCTTATTAGCTCACCAATTAGTCTTGTTTGTTCTGGTGTCCAAAATAACACTTTCTCCTACTTTTTTATTTAAAATATTTTTGAAAGAAAATGGTGATATCGATTGTCAAATTAATTTATTGTGAACTGTAACTTCATTAAATTTTTTAAAAAAATATATCAATAGATTATATTGTTTGTTTGAATTGATTTAATTTAAACTTAACCAATTTTTTTAATGGAAAATTTAACCAAATTTTTACACATCATTTTATTGATTTTTTTTTTGAAACATTTATTGAAAATATTATTACTCGTATTTGCACAAGTAGTAAATCACACTAAAAAATAACTGTGTAACTAGTTAAGTTTAAAATTGACTTAAGGGCACCTGTTAATGTTTGTTCATGATTTCGATAGTCATACTAGTGATTTAGAGGAGATTTAGTGATTTATAGGATCATTTTGGCCAACTCTCGATTATCTTTCTTTGGTTGAATGACATGTATTTCTATGGTGCTCGTTTTTTCCATCTATGAAGTAAAGCTAAATGATCCTATTCACATTCGACCTAGTGTCCAAGAAATATTGAATGGTGGTATAGGAGGAGTAAGGAATACAAAGCTTTCCCATCATCGTGGAATTACCAAAATCACGTTGAACCTCCTAAGTGTTTTCAAGGTACTAACTAATAACTACAAAATGCAGCTTCAACAGTTCAACTTGAGTAGAATGACAATGGTTACCGTGATTATGGCAAATCCACTAAATACCAAACAAACGGTTGAATGAACATTGACTTTGTCAAAACTTCAAAGACCAATAATGTAAAACAAGTTTTAAATATAGTTTTTACTAAAATATCAATGATTCACCATAGAGAATTCATTGCACCGTTTGGAAGAGGAGGTCACGTGCGACACGTATCATCACGTGTCAGTAGCAAACAAGACAACGACATATCACACATACGTGTCAAGAAGAGAAACATCGTATGGTGACAAGCGTTGTACCAAGAACATAGGACCGGTCACTATAAATTCATAAGTTCTTACATTATTCTCTAATAATATCCTCATCATCAACAAAGAAAAAAACACTAATCATTGTACTATCATCTTATCATACCAGCATTTGAAAAATGTCGCAGTTGGTGAATAAAGCCAAGAACTTTGTGTCTGAAAAAATTGGTGATATGGCCAAGCCAGAGGCAAGTGTTACTGACGTGGATTTCAAGAAAGTGAGCATGAACAATGTTGAATATTTGGCTAAGGTTTCTGTCAATAATCCTTATTCAACTCCAATCCCCATTTGTGAGGTCAAATACTCTTTCAAAAGCGCCAACAGGTACACTTAAATAGACTTATGTTATGTTATTTTTACATGTGATTTAGATATTAAAATTAGGCTTAAATATGTCTTTAGTCCCTGCACTTTCATCAGATTTTGGCATTAGCCCTGCACTTTTTTTTGTTTGGAATTGGTCCTTGCACTTTGTAAAAATATTGGTATTGGTCCTTCTGTTAACTTTCTTTAAAAAAAAAAAACAAAACTATTGGTATTGGTCTCTGCACTTTATAAAAATATTGGTATTGGTCTCTGCACTTTGTAAAAATATTGGTATTGGTGCCACGTGGTGTGAAATGATTGGGCCACGTGGCACTCCGTTAGTTTTGTGTTTTTTTTAACAGAAAGTTAATAGAGGGACCAATACCAATATTTTTACAAAATGCAGAGACCAATGCCAAAATCTGATGAAAGTGCAGGGATCAATGACACATTTAAACCTTAAAATTAACATTAATTTATATGGCTAACAAGTTTAAATACATGTCAATTATATGCTGAAGGGAGATAGCATCAGGGACAATACCAGATCCAGGATCTTTGAAGGCAAAGGACACAACAATGGTGGATGTACCTGTGAAGGTGCCATACAGCATATTGATGAGCTTGGCAAAAGACATTGGAGCTGATTGGGACATTGATTATCAATTGGATTTGGGACTTGTTATTGACCTTCCTGTTATTGGAAACTTCACCATTCCTCTTTCTCAAAAGGGAGAAGTTAAGCTACCAAGTGCTTCTAGCATGTTCTCCTCCTAGTTGATGGAAAATAAATACTAAGAAGAAAAATAACTTTGTAACTTGTTATGTTTCCTTTTATGTGAATTTCTGCCTAGTATAATCTTTTCTACTTTGATTCTACTTTTGTTATATATCCATGTCTGCTCTAAGCAACAATGTACTCCCACTTGTATCCCTCAAAAATAAAATGTACTCCCACTTGTAATTATAAATATACAATAAATGAAAAAAAAAATTATCCTTAAAGCTATTGGTTAAGAATTATCCTTATTACTAATAGATTACTTTTCATTATCATAACAAATAGAAAGTGAAAAATTGTTGGGACTTTCATACTTAAAAATCGACGTATACTTCTTTTAAGTAAAAAAATTGTACTTTTATATACTCCTTTTTACTAAACTATTAGTGTCCTTTGATTGAGAAAATAAGCTCTTTCAAATTGTTAGTTCAAATATAATTTAATTATTATATTTCAAATATAATCTTAATCGATATTATTAACTTATAATATTATCAATTTATCTTAAAATATGCACCTATTAGTAGGGATGGGAATAGGCCATTTTTTTGCAAGCCTGAGTCTGGCCTATGGCACCGTTTTTCTTGGCCTGACCTATTTGAAAGTCCGGATTGGCCTGAAAGCCTACTTTACGATAAGTCATCAAATAGTTCATTTGATTTACTAAATATGCTAAACAGACCTTAAAGCCTACTTAAAAGCCTATAACAACAAAGGCTATTAAGGGACTAATAGATAAAGAAAAAGGTGTTTATATTTTTAATGTTTGCAATTATTTTATATAATAAAAACATTTTTTAATAAATAGGTATTAATAGGCTGGTCTATTAGGCTTAATAGACTTTTGTGGAAGCCTAAGCCTGACTTATTTAACTAAACAGATTTTTTAAAAAGCTTAAGCCTAGGTCTATCTACTTAACAGGTCAGGTTAAAACAGGCCAGGCCGTAGGCCCCTGTAGGCCAACCTGCCCTATACCCAACCCTAGTTGTTAGCTTTCATTGAGTTTTGTGAAATTGAGACATTAATTAAAGAGAGTATTTAAGTTAACATTTCCTCCATCCTAAACTATAAGTCGTTTTTGCAAAAAAAAATTGTCTTAAATTATAGGTGACCTAAATTATAAGTTGTTTTTACAATACCATCAACAATTTATTACTCTCACTTCTTTCAATTCTTTAATTTATCTTTTCTATATCATTATGAAAGATAATTTTGTAAAATTATTCATTATTTTGACAAAAATATCATACATTAACACTTTCGGCATGCAATGTGGTGGGGTGGAGCACGTTTTACCTTTCTCGTCCTCATACCCTAGTGTCATATACTTATCTGAGAAATCAAATTTCATCCTCGTCCCCAACGGGTTCAGCTATCTCCGTCTCTGTAGTAGATTTTGTTTAATAAAAAAAGTATTTTTTAGCTCCGAGCAAATGTTGTAATGCATTATTCAGTAAAGAGATGATGACGATCGATGGCTATGGTGATGGATAAGAAAGAGGTCGAGAGTGTGAGGTATGGAAGGAGAAAAGAAAGAACTGATAAGTGTGTATCTGCAAGACTAAGACTCTACCTGTGTGAGTAAAAAGATTTAGGGTTTGAATTTTTATTTATATAAAAGGAGTAATAAATTGATTTTCTACTTTTGAAACGGGTTATGGTATGAGTTCGAGGTGGGTACCTATATCTCCGTTACACGTCCTGTATCCGTGTTTTGAAATCAGGGAAAACATAAATTCATACCTAAACCAGTCAAAACGAAGAAAATTAGTCAAATTGAGTTTGTTTGGTTCAGGAGGTTACCCACATGAATGTGTTTTGTTGCCATGCATATTTTCATTAGTATTCAAACATTAGAAAGAAAATATTTTGGTTATTTTGCGTAAATTAAGAATGTATATTCGACCAAAAAGTCATGTATTAACTTATATTTGGGACGAAGGTGATGATCGAGATCTGAACTGTGTTATCTTTTCGCAGTTGCAACTGTCGATTATGGCCATCGCGACCGTAGCGTCGTTATGAATGGTGTTTTCATGTGATTTTTCTTCCCACTAATAAAACAAGCAATAATGGTATCACCCCTGTCTATATTGTTTTGTAACGGTCATTATTGTGGCAACACCTCGTTTTTTTAAAACCTTGATCCTTGTTATTTAATTGAATTTGACTTATCGTCATAGACTCCACAAATACAATGATGTGACATGTTGACGATATAAAATTGACGATTTTTGAATTTTTTTAATTCTTTTCAATTTTTTTATTCCAATTAGAGTGATTTTATTAAAGACTTAATTTGAAATAACTGAAAACATTAATTTTTTTAAAACTAATTATAAAGTTCATCAAAAATATCCCCATAAAAAACACATTGATCGTACCATTAGTTTTTCTTTATATATCTAAAATTTACGGTTGAGATCTATGTTTTTTTAGGAAGTCGAGATATATACCATCTGGTTAAAAATTAACATTTAAAATTTATTCATTAAATGATGTATGTGGTTTATAATAATATTCATATATATTATTAATTTTTTTTTATAATAGTCACTAAATGATAATTTAGAGACATACGAATATAAATACTATTTTTATAATGGAATTAATACTTTCATTCATACTTCTTTCCCCTAAACAAACACTTTCATTCATACGGCAACCGCGTTCTAGAAGTGTAAGAACTAAGAACCATTAAGTTGTTAATTAATGATATTTTAATAACGTGAAAAATAAAATATGCTGTTTCACTCGAAAGACACGGTCCTAGCTAGGTAATAGTCCATCGTTGTGGACTTACAAAACATGGACTAGCTAGAGGAGATGAAATCTTTCCATTATTGTACACTCCGAGAGGAAAAAAATGGATTATTTTTTGAAAGAAGGAAAAAATGGAAGATGAAAACTATCATTTTTTTCTATAGATAGTTCTTTCAAGGTTTAAATATGGTATTAGTCTTTACGTTTTGCGCTCTTTTGAAGAATAGTCTCTGCATTTCATTAAATATTTTTTAAATCCTCACATTTTATCTAAGTTATCAAAATTAGTTTCTGTTGTTAATTCTCTAACGAAATGCTGATGTAGCAGTTAGTGGGTCCCAATTATTTTAAGGTTAAATATGTTTTTGGTCCCTACATTTTGCGTAACTTTAT
>Ga0315915_1005915_pt1 | contig 15114 bp, 9 predicted proteins | sample MpolbnodulesMG_FD_207738 | JGI IMG/M metagenome (GOLD analysis project Ga0315915, IMG submission 207738) | Medicago polymorpha root nodule microbial communities from Los Angeles, California, United States - branched nodules | ecosystem: Host-associated > Plants > Roots > Nodule | place: USA... | reverse complement strand
TCACCCTCTCTCATCTTTTTTATATTTGTATTCCTAAATTGTTCTCTGCTTTTATGTTCTATTGTCTTCCTCCTTAAGTGTTTATGTATGAACTATTTTCATGACTAAAATTTCTTTTGAAGTAATGAACTTTGTTTTCTCATTACCTTATTTATGTCATATGTTAGAAATTATTTTGGGTTAATTAAATTTTTAATCCTTATAAATATTATTAATTTTGCTTTTAGTCCCTATAAAAAAAGTCACACGTTTTAATTCTTACAAAATTTTCGGTGGTCGTTTAGTCTCTGCCGTTAAGCGAGGTTAACGTAGGGTGCCACGCTACGTCAGATTTTTTGAAAAATAATAATAATATTTTTTAATTTAATTTTGTTTCCCAAAAAAAGAGTGATAAAAATATGAAAAACCTAAAATACCCTTATTGCAAAACTAAAATCTCAGTTTCTTCTCTCTTCTCTTCTTCTCCACCTTACTTTGAGCGAATTTCAACCTCAAACGCGGCAACAAACAAAACCTTCGAATTTGATACTGCGATTTCGATTTTGCGAACCTACTAAAACCTCAACCGTATTCACCTCTCTCTCTTTCCAACGTAACCGTTTTCTTCAGGTAATTCCTCCAACGATCGATTCTCTTTTACCAATTTTCGTTGAAATTCGACTTCAGTTTTACTTTTCAATTCAGCTCATTTTGTTCTTCATTTTTTTACTTCATCTCAACTTGTGTAACTCATTTCGTGATTTTGATGAATACGTCGTGTGATTAACACTGTTTATTCGATAGGTTAAAATTCGAATAGAGTTTGCGTTTAGAATTAAGCTGATTTTGTTGCCTTTTACTTCTTCTTCTTCCAAACTAGTGTTACTGATTTGGTAGTGGACTAGTGATTATGTTGTGATGATTGATTCTGATTGTAAAATGTTTCAACTATTGAGTTTGTGTGAGATTGTGATGTTCTTTTTTAGTTTGTAACTTAGGTAATGTGAAAGAAACGCAACTGAGAGGACTCATGTTGCACTGAAACCTCTGATTAAAGTCAGGCGTGTCCAGTGTCAGACACGCATCACTGTCCAACACGACACCAACACATATGATTACATTTAATTAATTATCCTTTTCCAATAAGTACTTGTGTCGATGTGTTGGTGTCGTGTCCTTGTTGATGCTTCATAGATTGAGGGTATAGTGAATTTTGATTAGAACAGCAAAATTGCTGACTTAGGCGGGGTTTTATTTTATGATTGCATTATTGGTTACTTAAGATGGGGATCATAACGTGTAATTTGATTGAGTGGTGATTGAAAAGTATTTGACCTACTTTTTATTAACGGAATGGAAATTTTAAGGAAAACTACGAGAAAACGACAAGTGAATCTTTGGTACAGCTTTTCTATTTTGAGGAAAATCAACTGATCAAGTGGTTTATTTAGTCGATGAATGAGTTACAGTCATGAGCAGAACGACTCTATGTGGCCATCCACAACGGGAGAGTCTTACTCTATAAGATTTGGTACCTAATAGGTACTCCCATTGTGGAGCAAAGTAAGAAAGTACCTGTTTGGGAGAGTGGCTTTACTATGATGATAGAATTATTATTGGGACCCATTTAGTAATTTCTTTTGAGGTGTTGGGTTGAGGGGATTGTGCCACCATTAAAAATTATACATGAGTGACGTGTAAATGTGACACCCATTTAAGTACCTAAAAGTGGGTTTCTCCATCGAGGATGCTCTTAACATGCAGAACCGATGTGACATGTAAATGTGAGACTCATTTAAGTACCTAAAAATGGGTTTCTCCACTGAGGATGCTCTTAACATGTAGAACCGATTAAGGGTTTAATTATTTGAAAACTATATGCATATTTTTACCTATACATTTTCAACCTTCTGTGATTTTCACTCTTTTTGGTAAGGAATTTTGGCGTGTCTAAGTTTTCTTTGTTTTTATTTTCTTTCACTAACTTGCTTGTGATTGATTTCAGTGGAACTATGATAATATCCACGTTGCGACTTTGAATATAATCAATTGTCCAGCTGCAATGTTTGAAGGACTGGTCCATCAGTTGCTTCTGGGTTATCTGGGTCGATATTTTAAAGACATCCAGAAACAGCAGCTCAAGATTAGACTTGGTATGTGACATGCAAGTACTGTTACTATAGTAGTTATCTTTCCAAGTGTTATAATACTTAGAACGAAGCTTGGTTGTGAACTGACTTTGTAATTGAATGTGTATTGTATTTTTAGAGGAAGTACTATTGGAGAATGTGGAGCTCATACTTGAAGCATTTGATTATCTTCAGCTTCCATTTGCACTAAACCAAGGTCGAGTTGGAAAGTTAAGCATCAAAATTCCATGGAAAAAGCCTTGGGACCCTATTATAATTATTTTAGAGGATGTCTTTATTTCCGCATCCAAGCGAGACGATCATGAGGTATTCCAGTCGCATTCAATCTGTTTTGTTGTCTACACATATTGTATATATTATTTAATTCAATGTTGTTGTGATAGTGGAATGCTGATGCTGTTGAAAGAAGAGAGTTTGCTGGCAAAAAGGCCAAGCTAGCAGCAGCAGAGTTGGGAAAATTATCCAGACGTGTGAGTGGTAAGTTTGTTAACTTCAATTAGAAATGCCATTATTTTGCTTTGTGTGTTTTAGTCTTTCCTTCGTAAGAAAGCCCCTTGAAACATTGGGCCTTGGACATTTTCCTTGTCTAACTCCAAATAAGAGTTATACTTATGCGGGCTGGAAATTTTTTATTTACTTTTTAAAATGCTTGTTTTTTGGGAAAACCCTAGAGAATAAAGGTGTTAGGGTGACCTATATTCGAGCTATCAAGGATATGTATGAGGGGTCTCGACTAGTGTGAGGACACAATGGAGACACTGAAGATTTTCCCATAACAACAGGATTGCACCAAGGTTCAACACTAAGCCCTTATCTTTTCACCTTCGTTTTGGATGTACTTACGGAACACATCCAAGAGCGAGCACCAAGATGTATGCTTTTTGCTGATGAGAGAGTCCTACTAGGAGAGTCGAAGGAAGAATTAAATGGGAGGTTGGAGACAAGCCTTAGAAACGTATGGCTTTCGCTTAGTTAGAAGCAAGACTGAGTTTATGGAATGTAATTTTAGGAAGAGGAGAAGCGTTTCTAGCATAGAGGTGAAAGTTGGAGATCATATCCTTACCACAAGTTACACAGTTTAAATATCTTGGATCTATAGTCCAAGATAGGTGGTAGAAATGGAGGAGTGCCTCAGGCGTTTAATGTGATGCAAAAGTACCGCTTAATGTTTTTTTTAACCTTTTTTTTTGTTTTGAATAAGGCAAACTAGCCCACCGAAATTGGCACCGGGGTTTTACCCTTTTTATACTTTTTTTTTTATCTCTGCTTCCTAATAAGTTTTATAACAATAAAGTAATCTTTGAAAATATTAAATTGGAGATTTCAATCTGCTGTCATCATGTACTAATATTTATACTGGTCAACCTATTATTAGGATTTCATTGAGGTGCTGTTTCATTGAAACATTTGTTTATATTTGGCTTTTTTTAATAACTTTATTTTCTGCAGGTGGTCTTGCTGGGCAATCTTTTATTTCTCATGTCACTGCAAAGGTAATATGTCATGATTAATTTAGACGGATGCTACTGTTGTTTCTGTTGAGGCTGGTTTCTTTTCTTCATTTCAATCCAATGTAGTTCTTCATTAGTGTCAAGGACTAAACTCCTACTAGCAAGTTGATTGGCAGAAGTGCTGTAGATAGTATAGTTTTAACTTTTTATGACTCGATGATGGCGAATAGATAAGAATGTATTTTTTGTTTTCCCGTGTTTTTTTATATTGCCTTCTCTTTTAGCTGTCTTCATGTGGAGTACAAGATATTCTATTCTCCTTTCTCTATACTTCCCTTGTTTCTTTACTGAATTTATTTTTATATAAAAAACTCATTATTAGCTTTTTCGTTGCTTTCGATAGGGTTTATGATTCCAATAAACACTAATATTTGTTCATTTTCTTTCAGATTCTTGACAGCATTCAAGTAGACATACGGAATTTTCACATTTTGTACAGTGATGCACAAAATGACCTGGTAAGTTTATCCATGGTAGTCATAATCACAGTTATACTCGTAAGCTATGAAATGCACATATGTAGTACGACATGGACGATACCACAAGGATCTGGGGATATGAGAAATTTAGGATATGATACGACCTAAATATGTTAGCAAAATTATATAAAAAATATGTTAGCAATTCAATGATTTACAATCTTGACTCCACTTATCGATCCCATGTACGATTTTGATTTAAACTACCTTGAGTTTGTCTTAGTTTCTATATTTTATTTTTCATGCCAAACATGGTTATGTTTCTTGCAATCAAATATAGAAGTCTTGAAGATTTTCTAGTGAAGGAGTAACTTTGTTCAACACTCATTTATTTTTTTACTTCAATTTTCTAGGGGAATATTATGTTTGGTTTGAAGTTTTCTAACTTGACCATGAAGCAAAATCTTGTTGGGTAATACTCTCTTACTTTCATTTCACTAGTAATACTTTGAGAATTTCCATTTAAAGTTTGCATCATTATCTTCTAAGTTTTTTGACTCATCTATAGTGCTACATTATGGAAAAACGTGTTTTTGGCTGGTGGTTAATTTTCAGCCTTTCATCGTTTACTGAACTAGTGTTTCTTTATAATACAAATTTACATGCACCACTTGTGATATTTCTGAGCATAGTTTCTCACTATATGTCTTTTGCCTTACCATCTCTCCTCCACCTAATTTCGAAGTTCCATTTGTAATATTTATTTAATTTTTTATGCTTAATAGCATTATGTTAAAATGTCCTTATTCTGTTTCAAGTGTTATCTCTATTCTGCAAGCAATTTTTAGTAAAATTTAATATTAGGGCAAGTGATTGATTGGAAATTGCTTCAAGGGGCAACTATTGTGTTGACTTTTGAGATGTTAGTTTACATGTCAACTGAGATTTGACTATTTATTTTCCTTGTATTTCACTTCTTCAAATGGAAGGGCGAGTGTAGCCCAAGTAAAGAAAATTGTGGAGGTGAAAGGACTGGAAATGTATTCAAGCTTGTTTCACAGTTCAACAATGGACTTGGTAATTATGAACACTATGGGTAACTCCTACTCAGCAAGTACGATTGGATCCGAAGGAAAACAGTACAATTCTATATTGGCACCATTTGATGTAACCTTAATTCTTTCGGTATGGATATTTTGATTGCGTTCCTTGTTTTCGTATGAATATTTTCATCTGGTCATGATCTTTTAAGTTTTAATCGCAACTCACTCCATTTTCCGAAGTAAATGATTTTTTTATGGGTCTTACTAACAAGTGCCCTAAGGGCATTGTTTAAGCAAACCATAAATAGAAATATTCTTTTGAAAACATAAGTCAAACATGAAAAAGTAATAATCACACATATTTCTATGCAAAAGTTACTATTATTGATTGCTTAAACAATACCCCAAGGGCACTTGTTAGCGTTTCCCTTTTTTATATCTGTTGTAATGCTCTGCTCATGGTGTCTTTAAAGGTATTTTTGTTGTCACACATGAAGAAATATTGGCCAGGTTACATGACTCAATATGATAGGTTCTAGGTGTTTTTTTTAATAGTATTTACTATTTATTACTTGCGAGGATGCCATATCCTCTTCCTTTTTTACATTCCACTATTTTTTTCTCTATAAAAGAAGATAGCTGTAAATTTTTCAGTCAGAGTTTTTTCTTTTATTATGATAATATGCAGACACCGGATATCCCAATCTCTTTTTTGTATTTATTGTATGTTTACATTCATTGCTCAATAGAGCTCCATTGTATTTCCCGTATCTCTTTCCCACTTTTCAAATATTTTATTGCTTAATAGAGGTCCATTGTATTTCCCATATCTCTTTCCCACTTTTCAAATATTTTAGGTTGAGTTATTGATTTTACACATAACCTTCTGGTGTATTCGTTTCAGTCACTGTTAAAATCAGCAAAAAGTTTTTTTTTACTTAAGCTTCATCTTCAATTTCTCTCCCAGGCTAACCGATCGCAAAAGCTTGATGACAATGCTGCACAATATTCTGTTACGGCTGAACTGAGTGGTTTGGTTGGTATTCCTTTTTCTTTTTTTGCTAGTTTAAGCAGTTATTACTGCCTTTTTTATTCTTATGATGTCCTACCGAAGTTGTTCATGTATCATTCTAATATTGTTTCTACTTATCAGGTTATATCTTTAGACGAAGTTCAGTTACAACAAATGTTTCTTGTGTGGGATTATGTTTGCACTTGCAGATTAAGAGAAAAGTAAGTTTATTTCGAGAAGCCTGTTCCTATTATAGCAGTACCATAAAAAATGTGTCTTTGGTACGTAGTTTTGCTTGATGCAAAAATTTGCAGTCATTGCAGAAGTAAAATAATATTGAAACACAAAATGAAAGACAAGAGAACTAGAAACTACGTCTGCACTGACATTTACTAGATTCTTCCCTTAACTTATTTATTTGCATCAATTTAGTTTTTATAAAAATCTTTTATAACCAATGAAGAAAACTCTTCGATGGAGAAGTTCTATCTAGTGCTAAGAACCTGGCTAGTCTGTCACATTGCATTCCTTTAATTTTGAGGTGTGGTCTAGTTTCATATATTTCTGTTAAAATTGCAACAGAAAATTGAAGGTTCTCTTTGGCTTGACTTATTTTTTCTTTAAAAGAAGTTTGGCTGGACAATTTTTTTAAAAAGATCTTAATTAGAAAATGAGCTTATCATGGCGGAGGAGTTACCTGAGAGGAAGCCATGGATCGGAGGTTAATCTGATACCATGTAAAAACTATAGAGAAACTGAGAGCATTGTAACTAACTTCTCAATCTCAAACTCTGCTTTTCATTGAATGAATAGGAACAGTTACAAGAGGCTTTATATATGAGCCTGAGAGGTTACCTGCTATAGCAGGTTAACCTGAGTCCAAACTGGCACATGCCAGTACAGATGCCAGCTGTGAATAGCTGGCTCTATTACAAGATGCCAGCTGTGAATAGCTGGCTCTATTACAAGATTAACCCTAGATACAAGCTACTCAAGGCTAACCTATCTTATACATTTATAATCATTTATGTATAAAAACTAGATATACAAAATTTATGAAGAAGTTGTTGTGAGGTGATTTTCAAATCAAGTCGGAGACATTTGATATTTTTTTTAGCTTTATTTTCAAAGCTCTTATTTTTAACTTAATATTAAAGTAGCTTTTAACGCCAAAATAAGCTAGGCCAAACATAGTGTAGGTACCATAAGAAGGTTCCAGATAGTTAATAGCAGACTACACTATCTATGACAGTAATAAGTGTGGAACATAATAACCCGAGTAGAGAGCACTCTATTACACCCTCTACAAGCTCAAATCTACAAGCTAAAGGCGGATGAGAGACTAATGGTAACTTAAACATTGAGCTGGTCTCGAAGTAGAAGAACCTGCTAGGGAAGGGAGGATTAATGTGCAGATAAGCCCACTGGTCTTGGACAAGCAGGTGTTGGAATTAAACATTGCCAAGCACCTTTTCTCAATCAAAGAAAAGATCAAAGTCAACTCCATGCACTTTGTGTGGGCATTATGTATTGGGGTGTGTGCTAGGGAGACAACACTCGGGTTCAGAGAGGAGTGTTTCAAGCCGCAACAGATCCGCAGGTGCTTAGGAAAAGCTGTATTCAGCTTATCTGCTGGATGCATCAGAGTGCAGACTACTACTGTATGCTTCAGAACTGCCATAAAACCATGTTAAAGTAGTCGTACCTCAAGTGGACCTACAGTTATTGGTATCGGCAGCTCAATTTGCATCACAAAACGCCCTACTGGGGTAAAGCTGATGCAAAATCGTGGTTTAGAAATGAATGCTACATTGAGGAGTCCATTTAATATATATGAATGTGCTCGATTGCCATCCAACTAGATTCCACTGGGCAGGTGATGAATTACACACTTTGTTCTCTGAATAACTCAGCTCAAGTCTGGCAAGGGTGGTATATTGTGTTGGCCAAACCACTGATATATACATTGAAGGATTCTGTAAGAGGTTAGAGCCCTGGATGGACAATTTGCCAGAGGTTGCAGGTTGGCGAAATTTTGAGGCTATCACTCAATCTTGGTTCTTGATACCATCTTCAATTTTGATAGAACTGAGAGACGAGAAAAAACTTGGAGAGAAGTTTCTAATAAATTGTTATAATCTGATAATTTTCTTTCACAATAATGCCTATGTATAGTAGTGTAGTTACAACTGAAAACTGAAGATTGAACTACCAAAAGAAGGTTCTAGATAGTTAAGAGCAGGCTGAGACAGTAATTAGGTAGAACACAACAACCCAAACTGAGAATACTATGATACCTATGCGGGATGACTTGTACCATTTGTTGGAAACAAAAAACTAATTAATGTTTTACTTTCCTAGACCTCTTTAATGCTCCCATTCCCGAATAGTTCAAATTCATTGTATAGCAAGTAGAACAAGTTCAATGTATCTTAGGAAGTAGTGCTAGCTTAAATGCTCCCTTGTAAATTGCACATTTCATTTACTATCACTGTAGATGCCATGTATATAAATTAAGTAATCATGTTGTTGAGTGCGATGCAATTCAAGCATATCAGAAGGATAACCGAAGGATTATGTAAATATAATATTATTTGAATTTTGTGTTCTTTTGCATTTCCTTGATTATACAAGACATAATACGTTTCCTTCCTTAATTGTTAAAGGAAAACTGTCTTTCTTGGATTAGTGTGGTAATCATGACTTATGCCCAAATCTTACATTTGAGTGAAAAATTGTTGCTTTAAATTTAATATTAAAAAGCAGTATTTTTTGGAATATGTTATTTTCATTATATCATGTAGGTATGGTTGCTTTTGTCCTTTGCATTGTATTTTTTTAAGTGAAATTGACGCTTTGATGTTAAAGTGTACTTCAATTTTTTAACCATTGTATTGTATAGGTATGGGCGTTTTCGCCCTTGGCATTGTCCTTTACCAACGAAACAAGAAGGATGGCAAATATTGTGGTGGCACTATGCACAAGAAGCAGTCCTTTCAGATGTTCGTAAGAAACTGAAAAAAACTTCTTGGAAATATTTCGGAGATCGATTGTAAGTTTATGTCGTGGTGATTTTGCTCTTTCTATGACTTTCGTTGTATGCTCTACTTCTTTTAAAGAGGTTGTTGAAGTAATGGGGTTTAGATAAAAAAAGGATAAGATAAATACTACTCCCCATCCCAAAATAATTGAGCCATTTGATCATTTCACACATTTTAAGAAAAGTGTATAAGTGAAAGAGAGAGAAAAATGGTGTAAGTGTTCTTGTAGTATTGGTGCATTCACCATTATCATAAATGTGAAGTGGAAGATATTGAATTCAGAGTGATGAAATTATTATTAATAGGGTCTATAATTGCAAAAGGTAATTAATATTAGATTGAAAAGTGAAATGAGTCTTTCATTTTGGGATAGTTTTTTATTTTTTTTACAAATGACTCGTTATTTTGGGACGGAGGGAGTAAATACTTTGAATATGAAAATGGTGTAATATTATTTATAGCAACCTACTAATTAATTTGATATTGACTTGATACAAAAGACCAAACACAAACCCTAATTTGCAGGTATACAAGACTTTATACTAAATAAATTAGGAAATCAGGTAACAAATCATTATAATAATTAATAGTATGGAAACTAATCTTAAGAGATAATGCTTAAGACTAGAAACCAATCCCACGGGATAATCTAAGATAGGCTAGCATAATATCAAAGATATTTTAAGATATTTTTTAAAAAAAGAAGATATTATAAGATATTCAATTGTATTCTGACACTTACCTTCAAGCTAAAGCTTACAAAGCTGCTGTTGTTTCAAAAATATCATTTGAAAGAGAAAATTTAACAACCAACTCTCACATAATTCGCCAACAAATCAAATCGCGATGATATTAGTCCCCTTAGTCTGAAACAACCAAGTTAAGTGTGGGACTGTTAGAAGCTCTAAGCTTCATCAATGGAGAATAACAGAAAACGGTTAGAGGAGAGAGAAAGATAAAGGGGAGAGAGAGAAAGAGAGAGAAAGTGAAATCAGAGAATATTATTCATTGTGTTCTGAACAGTTTGATACAAGTATATATAGAGTACAGGAATGTACTTAAGAGACTAATCTCATTAGACTTAGACTTAAGAGACTAATGTAACTATACTTAAGACTAACACACTAGAACTCTAATATTCCCCCTTCAAACTGAGGGTGTCTCCAACCCTGAGTTTGTCTGAGGTGCAGAAATCTTGCTGTGGACAAAGGTTTAGTAAGAATGTCTGCCCATTGATCATGAGCAGGAACATGAGTAACCAGAAGACTCTTGTTCATAACCTTTTCTCTAACAAAAAAGATATCCAGTTCCATGTGCTTTGTTCTGGAATGAAGCACAGGATTGTGAGCCAGAGGCACTGCACTAAGATTATCACAGTATATTTGGGGAACTTTGGTGGGAACTTTAAGCTCATGAAGAAGTGACTGCATCCAAAGTATCTCAGCAGAAGCTTGAGCAAGACTCCTGTATTCTGCTTCAGCACTGGACCTAGCCACCAATGTTTGTTTCTTAGCCCACCAAGAAACAAGATTAGGACCCAAACAGATGCAAGCTCCTGAAGTACTTCTTCTGTCATAAGGGTCAGATGCCCAATCAGCATCACAAAATCCAGTAAGGGCAAGAGGTGAAAAAAGGGGAGCAGCTTTGATGAGTAGTCCATGATTTAGAGTCCCTTGAAGATACCTAAGTATTCTTTTTACAGCTTTCCAATGGTCTTCAAGAGGAGCAGAGAGAAATTGGCACACTTTGTTTACTGAGTATGAGATCTCTGGTCTTGTAATTGTAGCATACTGCAAACCCCCCACTATGGACCTGAAGAAGGTGGGATCAGTCACATGATGTGAACCAAATTTGGATAGTTTGGTGCTTGAAGCCATAGGATTTGCGGCGAAACTACGATCTTCACCATTTTTGTGCCGCGAAGAACGCCTTCTACTTGCTGTTTCCATTGCAGGTAGTTGGAATCGTCAAGTTTCACCGAAACAACCTGCCTGAAGGTCTTCGCCGCCGCCGCAGTTACGCGGTGAGCATCGGAGGTGTCACGGTGTTGTTCGGAACCGGAAGGAGAGGATTCAGTTGCAGGCGCCATGGATCGGTTTAATTTGCTCTGGATACCATGTTAGAAGCTCTAAGCTTCATCAATGGAGAATAACAGAAAACGGTTAGAGGAGAGAGAAAGATAAAGGAGAGAGAGAGAGAGAAAGTGAAATCAGAGAATATTATTCATTGTGTTCTGAACAGTTTGATACTAGTATATATAGAGTATAGGAATGTACTTAAGAGACTAATCTCATTAGACTTAGACTTAAGAGACTAATGTAACTATACTTAAGACTAATACACTAGAACTCTAATAGGGACATGGCACAGGTTTTCTGTGATTGGTGCCAGCGGCTCAACGTTGAGGATGTTTGGATGACGGAATGCGGGGCTGCTGCTAAATCATCTATGGTGGTGTGGCTGTTGCATATTCTTGTCCAATACGTCACAGTTTGATGTTAGAGGCCAAGGTGTCACAGTTGCTTTTCGTCCTACTAATCAATAGAGAGGGGTAGTAACATGGTCAATTAGTCTTACCAAATCAATCTTTAAACTTGTATGAACCTAAAATTGGAAGTATATGAAGGACAAATTGGAACCTGTGCTTATGATATTCTGAAATCAATATTATGTCATGCTAACTGAATTTTTAATTAGTTATGCGAACAAATGGTAAGAACTATGATATAACAGTGTATAGCTTAAGACGACAGCTGACTAAAACCTATGTGTGATATGTGCTACTGTTCGTTTAGAATTTTATTTCGGACAATGTATCTCATTAATATTTTGTTGTGGTTTGTGTCGTTGTGCAGTCTTTTGTTGACATTCATCCACCTTGTTGGTAATTCTTTATGTTTCCTGGTTGTAGGAGCTATCGTCGGAAATATATGAACTTGTACAAGATTAAATTGGATTTTCTGCAACAAGAGCAGGTGGTTTATCTTTTTCTTGTTCCTTGAAGTCCTACATGCTTGTATCTATATTTTGTAGCATTTTCATTTATTTGCAAATTAAAGTAGTTATTGATTACATGGTGTTGAAAAGCATGTAAATAATGTTTCAATTCTATGTTTTGTCAAATCAAATCTTGTCGTTAAGGCGATTACGATAACTGAAATGTGAATTTAATTTTATTTATTTGTGTATATATCACGGTGCCACTTTGTAGTTTGGATACTTGGATTTAATCTTACGTCTCTTTTTTCTTCCCTTGATATTGTATATTGTATTTTTGTCTGACAAGAGGCAACCTTGTATTGTGGTTACATAATGCACTCACTTCCACGGACATAGACTAGAGATAGATACATGCATGCAAAATCATATTTTATACCTTTATCATTTTTTACTGTTCCATTTCATATAAGGATATCTTAGCCATGGATTTAAATTTTACAAGCCCATCTTCTCTCCTCTATAAATCCTTCTAATATATTGGAGGGGAGCCAACATTGAATAAGGAGGTAATTTTCACCTCTCCCTTTCATTCCTCCCAAGCAAACAATCTTAGTTTTTCAGAAAATTCAATAATAACTGCAGTTTCACTTTTCTTTCTCTTTCTCTTTTCTACTATGATCATAATAGTTTATATGTTAGTTTTTACTTACACTGACTGATTTGTATGTTCTGTTGCAAGATTGCATATCAGTTAATATACGAGGTCTTGCTCTATTTGTATAATTAATCAATAATCAGAGTTCAGATTCACTTTCTTTATTCTCTACCATATTTTTTAATGGTCTTACTATCACACTGTCCTGTTGATATTTATATTTGTGTTTTCTAGCCAGTTGATGATGATGTTCTTCAAGATTTAGAGCAAATGGAGAAGGAAACGGATCTAGATGATATTCTGAATTATAGATCTGCTGCAGAATTTGAGATGCAGGTAAGATTGCTGCCGGTCACGGATGAATACTCAGTATTTGAATATTTGATCTTACATGTATTTGAATGGACCAATTTTGGGTAACTTAATGCGAAAACAATTCATTTTGAGGTGTATAATTTGGTTTGTAAAGCTCTTGCTTCTATGTTCTTACAGGAGTATCTTTCTAGATATTCTACTCCTAGCAATGGAAGGATTGTCGCTGATATTTCTACCGAAAAGTCAGGAAATGACGAGCACAATGTCAAATCACGAGGTTGGTTGAATTGGCTATCTCGTGGCATGCTTGGTGCTGGTGGTACTGATGATTCCAGTCAATTTTCGGGGGTTGTGTCATATGATGTCAAGGTACGCGTTTTCAATTATTTGTTAAGTTACTACATTATCATGAGGGTTGGCCTATTCTTTGTGCTTTTTTTGGGTTTTTCTCTACTCTGCAGTTGCCTTTGGTGGGAAAAATAATATTTTGCTCTGTACGATAATGAATGGTTGGAGGAACAGGCTCCTTGCGGAAATCGCAAACGATACTCTCCTAACAAATAATTGAAATGATACTCTCCTAAGTCCTAAGGGAATACCCCTTACTGAAATGAGAATATATCTCATGGCTCAGTCCCAAAATGTTTCTACTTTACACTCATCATGCCCCTCCGATTTGCGTTACTTCACTTTTTTTTACAAGGGATTCTGTTATTTCCCCTCCTCTACATTAATAATGGGCCTAACTATATATGTTGAAAATTTTGCCTTCATTGTGGTCCGACCTGAACCGCCTAATTGTGGCATTTGGGCTGCCTAATTGTGATGGACGTAAAAAGGTGGATTTAGGCCCACATTGGGTAGAGATCTGACCTATGTAGTACTTATAAAGCTTGGGCATCCCCCACCTTTCAAGCCGGTTTTGTAAGGGTGTGTTTGGGTTGAGGGTTTAGGAGGGGAAGGTAGGGGAGGGCTTACTTTTCTTTTTTAAATTACACAATATAAGATGCTTTTTTAAAATAAATTATGTGTGATTGAAGTATTATACGATCATTTATCATACAACAACAGCAACAACAACCAAGCCTTATCCCACTAAGTGGGGTCGGCTACATGGATCAAATTACGCCATAATGTTCTATCAATGATCATTTATCATGTTCTTCAATTTTTTAAAAAACATTTTATAGCGTCCGTAATTTAAAAAAGAAAAGTATAAATCATGTGTGATTGAAGTATTATATGATCGTTTATCATGTTTTTTAATTTTTAAAAAGCATTTTATAGCATCTGTAATTTAAAAAAGAAAAGTAAGCGCTCCCCTCCCTTCCCCTCCTAAACCTTCATCCAGACACACCCTAAGGGTTGAGCTAGTCCAAACCTAAATTCCAAGATGACTGTTTGGATTGGATTATTTCTGAGCTTATGCAAATAAATAAGCTTTTTTGTATTATTCATAAGCTTGTCAAGGTAGTTTATGTAAAACCTGCTTATGAAGATACAATTTTCATTAGCAAGAACTTATGAATTAACATAAAAGCTTATCTATTTGCATAAGCTGTTTTTCAAAAGCTAAAAAATTAGCCAATCCAAACGGGCCCATACATGGCCCATCATAGATCCGTTGTTGGACTCCACATCGTTCATGCTTCAGGCTCATTGCCCAGGGAGGTGAAGCTGTGTGTTGGAAGTTCCACCTTCATTGCAGTTCATTCCCATCCGCCAAACTGCGGCATTTGGGCTCCCTTCATTGCAGCCTCCAACACCTTCATTGTGCTTATAATGCTTGAGCAGCCCTCACCTTACACACCGGTTTCGCAAGGGTTGAGTAAGCCCAACCCAAATTCTAAGAATATATTTAAATACAAATTGTATTTTAATTTTTTCTTTTGATCATATTTTTAAATTAAGTTTATTTTGATCTTGTGATTAGTGGCTATTTTCCTTAGCTATATGACTTTTCATGCATATGTACATGTATAGGCATAATTTGTTATTCAGGCAGGATCTTACGATCCGTGTTATGGTCTTTCGTCCCTCTCCCAGTCC
>Ga0315915_1005913_pt1 | contig 15115 bp, 16 predicted proteins | sample MpolbnodulesMG_FD_207738 | JGI IMG/M metagenome (GOLD analysis project Ga0315915, IMG submission 207738) | Medicago polymorpha root nodule microbial communities from Los Angeles, California, United States - branched nodules | ecosystem: Host-associated > Plants > Roots > Nodule | place: USA... | reverse complement strand
ACAATCATGTTAAACCTTTTTCAGAATTATAGAACCTAAAATTAGAGAATGATAGTCCCACCCTTACCTTAGATTAGGTGATTGATTTCTACAACCTTCTCTCTGACTCTTCTCTTGGTTTTCTCCCTTTTCTCCCAAAAGCTTGTTTTACGTAAAAACTTGTCTGACTTCTCAGTTTCTATTTCTCTTAATCTCAACATATTCTCTTAATTCTACTTAATCCACTTATTTCTAATTAATTCTAATTCAGCCCCTTAAAGTCTAATTATTCTAATTTCCAACATATCGTACTAAATAATAATATAAAGCCACTTAATAAAATATTAATACACAACAATATGTCACTTATCAACATAAATCATATAAGTCATATAAAAGACTCTAAACTCAACCAAAATAATCAAATAAATAAATAGGGCGTTACATGGTGAGTACACCTCAAAGGTGTTTGAAAAGTTTTGTGAAGACAATGACATTGTGCATGAAGTCACTGCTCCTTATACTCCACAACATAATGGTTTGGTTGAAAGAAGGAATAGAAGCCTACTTGACATGACCAGAAGTATGATCAAATTGAAGAAGTTGCCTAATACATTTTTGGGAGAAGCAGTAAGAACTGCAGCTTACATCTTGAACAGATGCCCCACTAAGAAGCTTGATCAAATACCTGAAGAAATCTGGACTGGTTGCAAGCAGTCAGCTACACACTATATTTGTACTATGTTTATACACATTTTTTAATAATTTTAAAGCAAAATAAAAATTATTTCAACTTCACATTAATCAAAAGTCAAGAAAAATTTAACTTTCGACACTATGTGACATAGATTTGAATGTTGACGATAACAAAAAACAAACTTTGTTTGAAAAAAATTGTTTAAAAATAACAAACTTTAGTTTTCCAAATTGATAACATTAATTAGTTTTATTGGAAAAGATGAGAATAAATGAGAAAGGGTATAAATGACAAATCATACCCTTAAAAATATTAAAACGACAATTAAATAGGAGCACTATATCCGTAATCAAATGACACTTTGAAAAGAACGAAGAGAGTAAAGGCTATGGGGGATTCTGTTAAAGAGAATGACTTAGTCACAATGACTTGTGCTCATGCTTTTCCTAAATTAAGTCATAGCATTACATTTCATAGGGTTGAGGGAAACGTCTTTGAGTTGAAAGCCCAAACACTGTTTATGAAGAACGATTTGAATATTGCTTTGTTGGTTGTCAAAAGTGCTGATTGTGCCAGTTATGTGAATTTCTTGATGATGATTCGATTTATAGTTGTCAGACATTGCTACAAGTGGGACATTCAACATATTTGGTATGATATGTGTTTGTTGGACGTTTCACATGAGTATGTTAACAATATTGAACCTCTTCATGGTGTGACTTATGGGAGTTACGACTCTACTAGCTTTCATACAATGCTAAATTATCGAATGATGGTGCATATATGAAATCATCCTTATTTTGATAAACACGATACAAAAAAGTTTACATTTGAGAAAAATCTCAACACTTATATTCTCATTATTCAATGTGTCGGCTTCTTGTGTGACATGAGTGTTCTGGAGGGTCAATGTTCAACACTCAAGGAAAAGTGGTAGGCATGATGGTGGGAGAGTTTGATGCTTGTTAAATTTCCATTCATTTAACAATGTTATTTGAATGATATGGGTTCAAGTTCTGATCTAAGCCCAAAATTGTGAATTGAATTGGCTTTAATGATGAATCAAGTCCAATATTGTGATTGGAAAAGCCACTTTTGTAACAAGACACAAGTCCATGGAGCATGAAAGAAAAGTTTCATTGCAAAGTGGAAAAGTGGATAGTTGCATGCATTGACAAGTTGCAAGATGCATGAGATGCAAGTGATACGTTGCACATTTGGTGTTTTGCATGGAAGATAAGAGGCTTGGTGCATGATAGAAGTTTGGCAAGTGTACCAAAAACTATCGAAGTAATAAAATAAGTTCGTATCCACGAGGACTGTGTTAATCTCAATTTAGCAATAAAGTAAATATTTAGGATGTATAAATCAATTTGTTTGCCCTAGGCAGTAGATTTGATTTGATTGCATAAAATTAAATACCATAAAATAAAGATTCAGTTAGAAAATATAGATTTGGTCAGAAAATATGAAGAGAGATGAGATCAGGTCTTTCGAATCATCTATGTTCCCCTAATTGGTATATTGCACCTATTCTTATGAATAATTTTCTAGTTCCACGATAGTTAACAAAATAGTCCTAATCAATCCCTTGAATTAGGACCCTCTTCTCAAACTACAACCCCTAATTCCTTAGGTGGTTTAATAATCTTTGAAGGTTTAAGCACGTTAACTTAATATCACTAACAAACGATTATCTATTCCTAAACTAACCATGTTTATTAGAACAATTCAATTAGGTCTAAGTCGAAAGCTATGGTCAGTAGTCATTCGTTCTCACTAAATCACGTTTATATTTGATCAGGATATAAAAAGCATTAAGAACAATTGAATTGAATAAAAACTAGATTGCCATTCACAATAAATAGAGTTTCACAGCAACATGGTTCAATTAGGGTTACAAAGAATCATCTCAGACTTAATCTTAAGAGATTTAGCTACTCATAATTGAGTTTACAAATAGCATAATCAATAATGGAATCAAAACATACATGAACTGATAGAAGGTTGAAGAAATCGCCCTCCTAGCTGTCTTTAGGTCTCAAAATCGCACTTTGCTCTCTCCAAATTGTAACCCTTGTTTCTGGAACTGACTTCAGCTTAAATAGGAAATATTTTTTGCTCCCAAAATCGTGTCACGCCACCAGAAATCGTGTCACGATTTCAGTGGCAGAACTAAACCTTCATTCTGGACCAAAAATCGTGTCACGCCTCTGAAAATCGTGACACGATTGCCTATTTTCAGCACTTCCAGAATTTCTGCTTTTCACACCCCTGGTTACCTCATATTGCCTCAGAACTCTATCAAATTATTAAGATAGGTCTTGTAATTTCACCCACTTAGTGAAAGTCCTCTACTATTTTCCTCACGGTTTTTTCCTCTTATTTGTTAAGGGGTTTCCACTAGGGACGACCCAATATATTAAGAGGCTTGAAGCAAAACTGTTAATGAGGCCTTTTAAAATAAATTTTACTAATGAAATACTTATAAAAAAACCTTAAAAAAGATAAATTTTATTTTATTAAAGTAGAAACCATTATTGTTTGAAAATATTATAGATGAAATGATAATATAAATAGGATCTAGCTTTGACTCATTGTAAAGACGAGGCAATTTTTTTCCTTTTCTATTTTGAATCACAAATAATAGTATGTTAATAACTGTCTTATTATTATTATTTTCTCTTAGGATTCAAGTGAGCTACCCGTCCCCCTCTAGACATATTTTGAACACTAGTAGAGGCAATGCAATTTTACACAAAGCGGTTATCTAAAGTGTCCGACACCTCTTTCTTCTCGTTGATTTCCTTAATTACATCAAACGATCTTGCCATTTTGTGACCCTTGAGCTGACAGCTGAAAAGTTGATTAAAAACATAAATAGAAAACTAATTAGTTAAAATGTTGAGTAGTGATTATGAAAATGAAACAGTTCACAAAAATACCAAATATAAATATGCAAAAATTGTAAGAAACCATTAAAAGTGTTAGAAAAACCTTAAAATTAACAAACCATCCGTTTTTCCAGCATGTGTTAAGAAAGCTAAAAATATATGAATCACACTTTCTAAATGAGATGCATACATATTAGAAAAGCAAGCAAAACAAGAAACACAACTGTGGAACCAAAGGAAGTCTGGAAATTTACATAAATGCACATTGTAACAAGTACAACATGCAACAATTAAAACTAAAGCGGGTTTGGATTTTTCCCAGAACATAAACTAAAAAGAAGTAGCAAAGATAAGAACTTAACTTGAGATGAGTCCTGTGTGTGTCTCTTTCTAACCTTCCAACATTCACAAAATAATTTTGTTGTACTAACCCTTTAATTTCTTCTTCCTTCTGCCATGTTGAATCCCTAGTTCTGTTTTCCGTGCTTCTCAATAAAAATCTCAACATTAGAGACTTTGCAATTAGTCCCCAAAAATAAAACATAATAGTAAGAATGAAAGTAATGATTATGAAAAAAGAAATGATCTGTAATAAGATGAATGTAAAGACTATGATGTCTCACACTAGATACTTGGGCCTCCCAGTTGTATTTGGTAGATCCAAGAAGGAGTTTTTCTCTTTTGTCATTGACCGTGTCTGGAAAAAGCTAAAAGGTTGGAAAGAGAGATACCTCTCGAGAGCTGGGAAGGAAGTGTTGATCAAAGCGGTGGCACAAGCTATTCCAAGCTACATTATGAGTTGCTACAAACTGCCAGAAGGCTGGCTGCAATGAGATTGAAAGGCTCCTAGCACAATTCTGGCGGGGTACAAAAGAAGGTAAAAGGAAAATTCACTGGATGAGTTGGGATCGGATGGCTAGGGCAAAAGTCAAAGGGGGCATGGGATTCCGGGGTGTGAGTGACTTCAATAAAGCACTTCTCGGGAAACATTGTTGGAGGTTGTTAACCGGAGAGGAATCACTTATGGGAAAGGTTTTTAAATCTCGTTATCATCCTAGAGGAAGCTTCATGGAAGCAAAATTGGGTTTCTTGCCTAGTTATGCATGGAGAAGTATCATGAGTGTTAGAGAAGTAATTACGAAAGGCGGAAAGTGGAGGATAGGTAATGGTGAGAAAGTAAGGATTTGGCATGACAATTGGCTTCCAAGTGTGAGCAATCCTTGTGTTAAAAGTCAAGTTAAAATTCTCCACCAAGATGATTTTGTGAGTACTCTTATTGATCAAGACACTAAGCAATGGAACAAAGACTTGATTTTCTCTGTTTTTAGGCTTCCAGTGGATTCTTTTTTGTGGAATGGTGAGAAGGATAGTACGTATTCAGTTCGCTCAGCTTACCATCAATTGGGAGTTGATAGGAGGAAAGATCCACCGGGTTCGTCTCACAATCCAAATGATAAATTGTGGAAGGAGATTTGGCGGGTTAATCTCCCAAACAGAATTAAAAACTTTATTTGGAGGTTGGCAAAAAATATCCTCCCCACTCGAGGTAACCTGTGTAAAAAAGGATTGAAAATTGATTCTGTTTGTCCTCTTTGCTTCAATGAGGTAGAAACATCTCAGCACTTATTCATGGATTGTAACATTGCAAAGCTAACTTGGTTTTCATCTAGCCTTGGGCTCCATGTTCCTGAAAACTCTTCTTTGAACAATTGGTTATTATGCTGGCTGAAGAGAAAAGATACTTTAGGGACTCAATTGTTTTGTTCTATTTTGTGGAAATTGTGGTTTTTTAGGAACCAAGTTGTGTTTAAGCAACTCAGCCCCTCTCCCCCTGATATAGCAATTGCTGCTCTGAATTTTGTTGATGAATTTAATCGTACTGTTCCTAGGCAGAAAAAGCAAAGGCAAAATCATAATGCCGCTAGCCCTGTTGTTCACCGTGCTCATACTATTCGGGTTGATGCAGGTTGCTTTTCGGAAGGTTTTACTCCCTTTGGCTGTGTGTTTAAAGACTCATCAGGTAACATTTACTTCTCAGCTTGCAAAAAAGAGAGAGACTTCAGATCCCACTCTAGCTGAAGCCATAGCTATTCGTTGGTCCTTGCAACTAGCAGCTAATCAAAATCTGAAGGAAATGGTGATTGAATGCATTAGAGGCTCTAATTCAATTGCTAGGATTGAACCAATAGTGTCAGATTGTAAACTGTTGTTGAATGCTTTTAGTAGTGTGTCTGTTAATTTTATAAGTAGAGATTTGAATGTCCTAGCTCATAGGCTTGTTGGTCATGCTATGCATGTTGAGTGTAAGTCTTGGATGGGTTATGCCTTTCCATTAGATGAAAACACTGTCTGTTGTAACTCTTCTACTGTTATTTGAATGAAGTAGTTTGAATTTCAAAAAAAGAAAAGAAAAGTAATGATTATGGAAAATTATATAGGTATATCAACGCTCCGATATCACTTTAGAAAATAAACAACAATTATGCACAACATATCTCAATGAAACCTAAAGAAAATAAAACAAAGCATTATCATTACTACTCTCATTCCAAGTCTAATTTACAATTTCATGGCTAATTATTCAGACAACAAAAAGAATAGATAAGTTATAGTTGGATGTATCAAAACCAAAACTGAAACTTGAAAGTAAATTATTACTTTATAAAAGTAGCAAATTTCCAACCTTCACAAAATCATGTGGTACTAACCATTTAAGAGAAAAAACTTGTAGAATAGATCTCATTTGAAAGTCAACATCAACATGTCCAATTTGTTTTGTTTCAGCAATATCGTTATACACTTGTTCATCGAGATGAAAGGTTTGGGAGAAAATTTAATATTTCAACATCGTAAAAACCCTAAATGAGTTGTCTCCTTCTCCTGGCGTTGTCGTCATCCTTGCGCTGCAGCTCCATCTTCCTCTGTGCGTCTTTCTCCCTTCTATTGTCGGCGGCTACTTGACAAAAAATATATTTATATCCTTAAGCTAGAAACTCACAGCTAACCAACTATTTATTTAAGAGCCTTACATCACTGTGAATTATCAGTCCAGCCTTCAATTAGCATTTTTCAATATATTTTCTGAGTAAAGCAATCAAGTTGGAGAAACTAGGTAGGAAAGTGCCTGAGGTAAGGTTTCTTAGAAGAAAATTTTATTAAGCTTTCTTAAAAGACATAATTATTTGCTAATTGCACTAGATAACTAGAAAAATTCTATACAACAATCCTATGATCATCACTCAATCATACATGAGATACAAGTGCGAAATCAAAGTTTGGTCTTAGAAGATGCTTTGTTTCACAGCTGTCAAACTTTGATATGTAAAAACATTGGTGATGAAAATCTTTTGACTATCAAGATTCAAGATCATAAACCATATAGGCCTTTTGGCCAGGAGGAAAACCAATAAAAACATCTTCTAGCTTTTGGACCAAATTTATTCTCAGAACTTCGAGGATTATGTGAATAACACGAACATTCTAACATTCTCAGTTCATTAAACGGAGTTGATAATTTTGGAACCTAATATCACTTCTCAATTCTGATTGCTTTGACTACTACAGAGAACCTAGTTTCTGTATATGTCAAGTTGGCATTGGTAATACTAACTTGAGCAGCAAAAGTTCTTAGTTCATCAAACAGTAGTAATACTAACTAGAAAAGGAAAGTCAAGTGCATCTAGTCTGAGTATCTGGTAATATATAAATGTATTTTCAGTACAGAAATAAATATAAATTTGTAATGTTGAAGTTGGTATGCACTCCAGAGTTCAGACTCTTCTACTTGAATGCCCAACCAGAATTAGATGAGGATAAATAGAACTAAACAAAAGTGAGCAAACACGAAACTGCTGCTGCCCGAACCTCATCAGCTTCGCTAGTTCCGTGGCCAACTATAAAGAAAAATAAAGAAATAAATCAAAAGTACATTAGGAAATATTATTTGAAACTAATTCTGGTTTCGAGTCCATGATACAGGATACAAGACTTGCCAATTAAATTTTTCGACAGCAACTTCATCAACCACCATATTGACATGTATGGGATCATTTTGAGATGCTCGGATCAGAGACAGTCGTAACATATCTTCAACCTTCTTATCCCACACCATCTCCAAAAACTGAAACAAACAAGGGAGAGAAAAAAGAAGATAACAAAATCATACACTTGTATTCAAGCGCAAATAGACAAATATGAAAAAAAGAATCAACACTGATAACCAACCAACTCTTTATTTTAGACAGATGATTAATATAATCTCCAGCAGTTAAACAGTGTTTAGAAATACAGCAATTGGATTTCGACCGAAGAGCAATACAAACGAAAAGGACTAGTAAGGGGAAGTTCAGTGTACTTGTGAACACCTAAATATGATTCTAAAAATTGGCTCAAATTTATGATGCTTAAGCAAACCATGAAGGGAAGATGTCAAAGGCTCTTCTACAAGAGTTCTCTTCATGACTCAGTTTTATACGAGTGAGTTCAATTCCTAGGGTGACATGATTTAGGGGTATTGCACGTAACCCTTGTGTATATGATGAGATATTGAGGACTAGCTCAAAGGAAATAAGAATTAAAAAGATGGATGATACGAACATCGCTGTAAGAGCAGTTTTCCTTTCAATCACACAAAATACTAAACCGATGTAAGCCATTTTCCTCCACAGAAAAGGACATAAGAATTAAAAAGAAACGATTCAAACACAGAACCAAATGTCATATAAGAGAACTTATGACAAAGATGCTTAGAAATTACTAACAAGCAGCAGCAATATTCTAAGTGGATGTAATTTAACCACCCACAATTGGTTTCTAGATTATTCAACATTTTTGCAAAAACCAATCAGTACACTCTCGGTGCATATTGAAGACTTAATCAAAGTCCAACTCTTCAAATCAAACACCCTAGTAGTAGTAGGATTTCAAATCTTTGATATACATGCATTAAAAGAAAGAAACATGAGATGTAGATAAGTAGTATGTGCAGATGTATGAAATTGCTCCACATTGCGAGATAATATAGTATACCTTCTCAACAAGAACCCCATTGCAAATACTCGGAATCTTTTGAATAACCTTCTCTATGTGCTTTATATCAGCTGTGTAAAGTTTGTAGCCTCAACTCCCAGAGAAGGTCCCGGAGTCCCATGTTGTGAGGAGCTATTCACTAGATCATGAATGATTATTAGTTATACTTATACCTTAAGCAATTTATATTATGAGAAACGATTTCTTTTACAAAACACAAGAAAAAATGGCCAATATGTAAACAACTAATGAAGACTTGATTCATTTATTTAGGGTCAATACTTGGCTTGTATGCTTACTTTGTTTTCAAATAGGATTGAATGTCTATGGTGGACTTCTCCAAGAAGGTCAAAACTAACTGAAACAAAGTGGGGGTAACAAAAAGCAAAGATGGAGGGAGAAAATGACTGATGGCACTGCAGGTACACCATAGTCAAGTGCAAGCCTTAACAACAAAAGTTTAAATTTAATGAATATGCTTGAAATTTCTGCAGACTGCGCAAATTACAAGTTTTTTTTAGATGGAAAAAATTAGTTGACTTTGACTGTTTCAGAATTTGGAACAGACATAATTGTCAAAATAAGCATCTATAGGTTACATTCATATAACAAAAATCATGATTCAAAGCTTACAGGGAAAGATAAATGTTACTGGTAAATAAAATTGTACCGATTTAAGAACTGGAAGGACTCCTAAACTCCACCAATGTCATGATCATAATACCAGTAACATAATGAAATACCTTATTAATTAATAGCTGGTAGTAGGTCATTTTCATCAAAAGGCAACACTATCATTTATTACAATTATGAAGTTCTTACTAAAATGTATCCCAACTCCACTATCGACACATGCAAGTAGTCAAGCACACAATAACCGAAAGCATCCTACTATATATGAGATTGTCTGGTTACTGAGTGCGTATAGAGACACCCATGAAAAACTACAAGTAAAGCTAGAGGGGGTGATCTATCAATGTCAAAAAGAGCGGCAGAACAATCAGAAATGCAAAGAATTTCATCCTTGAAAACAGAACATAAACGAAAAGATGAATACAAGCATATACATGCAGCAATTTCAACTCAACACATTAGTAGTTTAACACATTCGCTTGTAGCTTACTATTTGTAGAACTCCACAAACACTCAACCGCACAGTTAAATGAAATAGTTTTATCATAATCACTAATATCCAAAAAGTTAAGCAATCATTCTTTGATCACACTCAATATTGCATAATGAAGAGATTGGTGGTGATAAAGTTTAGTTCTAGAGATAACTTGCTCTCCAAGTTATCTAGTTAGCTACACTTAATTAACTGTATTAGTGAATAATGTTAGAATACAGTTAGTATATGATAGTTATAGTAGCATCTCATCTCATCTATATAAGTTGTAACAACACTTCATTCACACTTAATGAGAATATTCATTCATTTTAATTCCTTCATAATACTCAACATGAATCCTAGCAGATAAAGGGGGGATAAATTTCGCTTGTGGTCTGGCAAGTCCCCATGAAGAGCTCCTTACAGTCGAAATGGCAGCGAGCAAGACTAGAAAAGAACAAACAAGGGAAGTTAGCCAAAATAACATAATACAAGAGATATTTTAAGCAAGATAATAATATTTAATATGCACATATGAGAACAACTGTATTATTTATGTAACTTACGTGAATTCACCGGGAGCAGCCATGAGATCAAATGGTTTGGCAAAATAACGCCCCACAGTAACTATTGGATGACCAGGAACAAGGTTAAAATGGCTAGAATGTGGACAAAGATGAAATGACTTCTCCTCCGCAGCCGGATTAATGTTGAAGTAATCGTCCAATTGTCTTAACCTTGCAGTAGGAAGGGATCTACTGGACTGAAACCATATCTAAGCAATGTTATAGTGGAATTCATAGGCACATACTTCTTTCTCCCTGTCACGATCCACCATCATTTTGACTTTACTACGTACGGATACCTGCAAAATCATCAAGTTATAAACGCGAACCATCAAACCTTAAGACTATCAGCCAAACTATCTTCCATGATTAGCAGATGATTAGCCAAACTATCTTTCATAGGCACATCTTCTTCAGGAGAATGCCGAATATGATTAGCAGATATCAAAACAATATGACCATTATTGTCATCATTTTCAATGATCACACCAGATCATTGAGTTAACTCTTGGTCCCCTGTAATCAAATAAAGCAATGTGTCTATTTTTGTTCAAACTCTGATACCCTAAAGTACCACATAACTTAAGGAATAAACCAAATTGAATTAAAGGAATTAGAGAGTTGAATAAAAATATGATACCAGTAGTACAAGATAAAAGAGCAACAAAAGAAGAAGAAGAAGAAGCCTTGAGAGCATCAGCAGCTGCGAAGGAGTCAATTATGTAATAATTAATATTATTTCTAACATAGATTGATTAGCTAGGTACTTTTGAGAGAATAGTTTAAAAGAATGAAAAAAGGAATATCTTATTGAAAAAAACGTCTGGATCCACTTTCCCAGGATCCAAGAGACATTCTCGTATCCAAGGTTTTTTCCTCCTCAAGCATGAATTCCGCCGATTTTACAAGCAAAGCGTAAAAACACGCATAATCCAACTACTATCAACACTAAACAACGAGAGAGAGGAAATAAATAATAGCTACAAAAGCGATTAAGATACAAAAACCAACACTATCAGTCCATTCCAGCTGCTCGGTCTAAAGACCAAGCTGAGCCAGAGAGACAAGCTTGATAATAAAAAATACTCCTTTCCTTTCAAAATGAGTGCCGTTTACAGACAAATTAACAAATGTAATAAACATGACAATTTTACTAAACTCAAACTAGCCTTATTTATAATTACTAATGGTGCAGTGATTTGGAAGTAGTATACACTCTATTAATTAGAGGGTACACTTGAAAATAAAATAATAATTCTACATTGAAAAGTGCAAGTGACATTCATTTTGAAACTATTTTTTATAGCTCTTGATTTCTGGAACCCTGTGAAGGGAATAAATATTCAAGAAATAGAGCAAGGCATGTATATGTTCCAATTCAATCATCACCTTGACATTAACCGAATCTTGAAGAAAGGACCGTGGTATTTTGACAACCACCTCTTACTCGATGTCATACCAGAAAGCAGCGATCCAAAACAGGTATCTCTCCAATATGTTCCCTTCTGGATTCAAGTCCATGACATCCCTATTGGTCTGATGTCAGAAAAAATAGGGAAAGACATTGCTAATTACATGGCTGAATTCTTAAAGTATAATGCTAACAATTCCAATTGCTTACGTTCATATATGCGTATTAGAGTACTGCTTGACGTTACCAACCCTCTCAAATGCCAGAAAAGATCAAGAAACCAGCAGGAGGCTCGTGTTACATTAAATTCAAGTATGAGCGCTCGGGGAACTAATGTTATTTCTGGGGCATGCTGGGAAAAAGCTTTATGTTACAACAGATGATGATGGTACGAGACTATGAGGACCAGAGCTACGAGCATATAAACAACGCTCTTCTGGTTGTGGTTCTAGACGGCCAGCTGAGTCCAATGGTGCAAAACCATCCTCAACATCAGTTTCAGAAGGACAAAAGGGTAACGCTCCTGCCATTAATGTGACCAAAATCACTCCCAAGCCAGCAGCGCTAGCAAACCTACTGAGGAATCCAAATTTACTGCGCCCTAAAGTGTCTCCTGATACGGCAACTACATGTATTCATGATGAGACGTTACAAGAAGAAAATGATGAGGCAACACTCACCATGAAACCGAAACAGTCACAGGTCTCTAGCTCTAACGATCAGCATGTTACAAGATGTTGGTTTCCAAATCATCACGGGTGTTCGTATTGACTATGCATCATGTTCCCCACTTCCAACACCTACTCGGTTTCCAAGTCATATTCCGGTTCCAAGTCCACCACCTAATAAATTTTTGAGCCATATTGATTATATGCTAAAATTCATGAAACCATTTATTAAAAAAACCATGGATGTTAAAGGGATTGAAATTGTGGTTTTAGGGCTATAGCTTAGTTATTGGGTTTGACCGAAGAAAGTCATATCATGGGTTGTTGATATCGGGCCGTCAAATCAAAATTGTATGGTCAAGATCATTATAACAGTTTTCAATTTTAACCATTTGATCTTAAATGAACGGTTGACATTGAAAACTACATGTAACTGCGTTCATTTGCTACAACGCCAAATTCGAATCCCTTATTCAAGGGGTGAAAATCATATAAATGATTTTGTGCGGGTATTTGAGAGTGATGATCGTTTTAACTACATCTTAATCGACTTGCATCCTCCCAAAAATAGTAGTGGTATTGAACTTGTATATAAGTGGTTGACGTTTCCAGATATGGGTCACATCGTTGCAACTTATTACAATAAGCTTGTAGTGGAGTTGACAAATCACGAAATCGGAACTTCGGAAAAAAAAAATTCCCAATTAGAGGGGTATGCCACCGCTTAAGGAAAAAACCCCATCTTTTGTGTTGGCTTAATTGCAAATCATTTTGTTCTTATTTTTTTTTTTTTTTAAGGATAGTTGTCTACTACCTCCATAATCTACGAAGTGGAACATACACAAGAGTGAAGAGACATTGTCGTGGAAATTTGAGTATTTGGTTCAACAAGTTAGGTTCTGATACCTCATGAACATTGAAAAGGGAGACAAACCGTCATTATCTAAAAAAGAATCAAACCAAGTCAATCTAATTTTGCGTGACACTCCTGAAAAAGTAAAGGAAAAATGTCAAGTTATTGCGGAAGATGAAAATGATTCAATTTCATTTGATACAGTATGATTGATTTTTTGTCGGTGTTCATCCTTTTTTTTTCAATATTACATTAACATATTTTTTGTGGTCGATATTGTAACGCCAAATTTTTGTTGCTAATATATAACTAACATTATCTATATATATACACACACACACACACACATGTGCCCGCCCCGCACCCTTGCGGGTACCCGCGGGTATTGAGGTATTCACATGGATTTTTGAATTTATTTATTTTTTGGTGCAAAGAATAACTTTTTTTAATTACAAAAAAACTTCAACTTTTTAACATCCATATATAATCCATTCAAAATTTCATAAATCATACATAATCCATATAAGAATTCATGATTCAGACATAATCCATACAATTCCTGAAATAAAAACATATAAATCTCTAAATAAAAATCCAAATAACCAACAAGACAATGATAATTGAAATAAAATCTTATAACATTTACTAATAATGTCATTCACCAATTATGTCAATGTCACTATCCATTTCTTCCAAAATTGAATTCAATTCAATGTTTTCAAACTTTGATTTTGTAGAACCTAAAAAAGTAAAAGGCAACAACTTTAAGTAATAAGATACATCATCCGGTCACTATTATAAGCAAAAATCCACTTTTTAGATTCATTCAATAAATGATGTATATAGACTATATTATAGACCACATACATCATTTATTGAATGAATCTAAAAAGTGAATTTTGCTTATAATAGTGACCAGAGGATGTATATAAGGATGTTTTAGTAATTTACTCAATTTATTATTGGATATGGGTATCCGTCGGCATGAGTATAATCAAATCCATGTCTGTATCCATATAGTAATGAGTAGTCAAATACCCGTTTATTATACTAGTGGATACCCGTTTAGCTAACCGCCCCATACCCGTGACAGATTTTACCCGTGGACATGTGTATTTTTTCCACCCTTGGGTGGAACATGCACCTACGTTTTGAAGGTGAGAAAAACCACAAGAGGGGGAGGGGGGTTGAATTGTGTTTTCAAAAACTTTTCTTTCTTACGTTCTGAAAAACTGTTCCCAAGAGTCTGAAGTAGTTCAGAGTCTGACTTGAGTTCAGAGTCTTAGTGCAGCGGATAATAGTAAGAGAACAGAGAAAGAAAGAACAGAAGCAATTATACAGGTTCCTTCCACAAACCGGAAGTAGTCCTGTCCCCTTGCACTTCCAAGGAGAGTTCCACTAAAATGTAATGTCGGATTACAAGTTGCTCAATCACACAAGAAAGAGACTTCTCAATGCTCAAGGACAACTCCAAGAGACTTCTATGCTCAATCACACAAGAAAGAGACTTCTTTGCTCAAGGACAACTCCAAGAGACTTCCTTTACTCAATCACTACTGAAAGAGACTTCTCTTAACAATTACAAATAATTGAATAAGGTTTTGAATACTTGATATACAATCAGAGGTATTCACAAAACAATACGAACAGAACAAACTCTGTGTTTTTAAACACTTGAGAATTCTAAGATATGAACTATTGTAAGAATTCTCTAAGTTGTTGATGTGTTTGCAACGTTTTGCACAGAGAGTATTGGCCTTTGCAATATGTGTTCTTGTTGTGTTGTAAGTTCTTCAAGTCTTTATCCCTATTTATAGAGGATTTGAGAGACGTTGAGAATTAGCCGTTACATCAACTTGTCTTGCTTGAAGCTTTGATTCTTCACCATTGATCTTTTGCCTGATTTGATAA
>Ga0315915_1005905_pt1 | contig 15128 bp, 5 predicted proteins | sample MpolbnodulesMG_FD_207738 | JGI IMG/M metagenome (GOLD analysis project Ga0315915, IMG submission 207738) | Medicago polymorpha root nodule microbial communities from Los Angeles, California, United States - branched nodules | ecosystem: Host-associated > Plants > Roots > Nodule | place: USA... | reverse complement strand
AAGCACAAATAACTAATATGAAAGAAGGATTCATTACATGAAATTGGTAACCAGATATGAGTTTTGATGGTCTCCCACCTTCTCTACAGATCTCCAGCTCCAAAAGTCAGTTTCTTTCTCCAAAATTTCAACCCTTTCCTTCAGAAAACAACTTCCCTTTTATAGAAAAATTCCCAGAAACGCTAAAATCGTACTCCGATGCTGTAAATCGGAGCACGATGGCTTCATTAAACTCAAAACTCAATTGGAGCATCTGCCAAATCATAGCCCGATTTTGCTCCATCGGAGCACAATTTTTTACGAGACTAAATGTCTCAAAAATGCAGCAAAATCGTAGCCCGATGCTGTAAATCGGAGCACGATTTCTCCTTTGTTTCAGCATAAAAAATCAGTCTTTTTGCAGCTTTTAACTCATGCACAATCACCTGAACTCAACCAAAATTACATAAAAACTATAACAAAAGTGCTATATGACCTAGTGTCATCAATACTCAAGGAGGTTGTTGATTTTAGAGGTTTGCTATAAAATGCTATGTTGTCTTGTAAAAATTGATCTTGATCTTTGGAGGCTATAAGAAAACGGTTAGAGCACGTTGAAGACATAAAAGTGGAGTTTCGAACTTGGAAACAGTGGCGGATCTCTTCAGAGACCGGTGGGGGCCACGGGCCACGGCATCCCCCAGGTTTTCCTTATATAGAATATTAGTTGTATTTTATCATTAGATTTCGTCTGTTGCAATGGAAAGGGGGTGCCATAAAATCTTAAAGGTCACGAGTTCGAGACTTCCATGTCTTCTTTTTTACATTTCATCTTCTAATTTTAAATATTTTATTAAAAAAAAAACGTTTTGGACGGGAGTCGATCGCACATTTTCGTGTTACTTTCAAACAACTCATACCACTAAGTCGGTTCTCAAATTATATTACTTCTTGAAAGTATTTAATATATATTCCATAGAATTTTGGCACCCCGAACAAATTTACTCATGATCCGCCACTGCTTGGAAACCCACTAGTGTTGATCTTCAATCGATTGTAATTCATGTGTAATTTTTATCTTTCTTTGAATTTATGTCTTTCATAACGAGTAGCTAAACCTCCATTATAAGATGACTTGATTTTGATGAAACCCTTTATGTTATGATTAAGTTTATTGATATTTCCCGAGAAAATGTGAAAACAGAGAACGCAAAGATGCCATTATCACCAACTCCCGTTGAAGCTCCAACGGTTCTCCGTTGAAGTTTGTCCGGCCGTTTCTCTTCGATTCACCAAGATTTCAAGTGATTTTTGTAAAAGCCTGATTTTTCGTTAGATTTGATTTTAATTGTTTAATATGTGTGTTTATATGTGTTGGTATGTGATTAATTGCTTCTGTGTGTATTTTGATTGAGATTATTAGAATTCGGTGTCAGAAGGGTATTTTAGTCATTTTGGACTTAGGGGTATTTTGGTCATTTTTTGAGCAAGGGTAAATTAGTAATTTTGTGGTGAGAATTATTTTTAGTATTTAAGTGAGAACCATTATTTTACTAAGTTACTATTCCGTAGTGGTAATTAGTTTTGAACCGGTAATTATTCGATAACTTTTAACTGGAGGTGGATAGAAGCTTTGAGAGTTAGTTTATAAGAGTTTTGAGCCCATTAGACTTTTAAGGGTTAAACCCATTAGTGTGGACATTATTTAAACCTTAATCTTTGAGGAAATTAGGTCACCTAGTATCATTTTTTCATTCATAGAATTTTGAGAGAGAGAGAGAGAAGGAGCAAAAGGGTTAGAAGAGAGAAAGCTTGAAGAACCAAGAGTTGATAGAGATTCTAGGAGCTTAATTGAAGCTTTTGCTAGGATTATTGCTTATTGAGGTAAGAGGGCTAGTTTTCATTCATAATCTTTTGTATAATCTCTTTTTCTTCTCAAATTCAAATGTGCTTATTTGTGAAAAGTGATTATTGTGAGTTTAATTGGTGAAATTCATGCTTAGGTTTTGATGTAATATTTGGGTATATGAATTTGATGATAATTAAGTTGTTGATGATGAAATTACATGCTCAAGTTATATATATGTATACTTTGTGTTTTGCTCAAAATTGGTGAAATATGATGTTATTATTGATGGATTGTTGATGAATTCATTTCTAATTGATGTTGTTGTTGTTATGAGATGTTGTTGTTAATGATTGGAACCTTGGGTAATCATAATCATAGAGTTCTGGTGTGACTTTGTGTGGTTTTTGAAAGTTTTACAAAAAATGGGTCAAATAGTGATTTGTGATAGAATGATGTTTTAATTCAAGTTTTATATGGATTTGATTGCCTTTCTATAACCGTCGTAATAGCTTCTGCGACTGTTGGTACGACCCTTCCTTGAACTGTCGCAAAAGACAGTTGCAACCCCAACATCCGCGTCTGTTGGGAAACAGTCGCAAATGTACATTTGCGACCCTTCTAACAGTCGCAATCAGCCATTTTAAAAGTCGCAAAATGCAAATTTTCTGTAGTGAAGCATTAAACATAAAGTAATATGAATAAAGACTAGACTGTCATTGATATTCAAAGGAGTTCAACAAATTAAGGTTCCCATAGGATTACATCAGATTCATCTAAGTCTCAACCACAAAGAGATTAGTTACTCATAGCTAAAGTACAAGATAACTAACATAAAAACAAAGATTCATACATGTATTGGATAATTGACTATGAGTTTTGATGGTTGCCCACCAGATCTGCAAAGCCTCCGCTCCAAAATATGTCTTTGCTCTCTAAAACTGTCCCCCCTTAATCTGAAAACGCTCTTTTCTATTTATAAGCCTGCAAAATCCGGCCACCGTGCTCCAGAATTTGGTGGCCGAGCCATCAAAAACGAGTTGCCCAAACTGTTAATTCGGTGGCCGAATGGATGGGCTCGGTAGCTGAAAAATGTCGTAGCCACAGATCGGAAATCAACAGCAAATTCGGTGGCCGAATTCTGACTTCTTGAAACTTCAAATTTTTGTCTTTTGTGGCTTGCAGCTCCATGAATTACAATGGATATCACCTAAAATTACACGAAAAATGCCTACTAAAAGTGTAGTGACAGAGTGTCATCAACTTAGCTGGAAGACTAGGAAAAAGTATCTTATTTTTAAGATGCACTTTGAGAAAACACATGATTATGTCTTGTGAAGTATCTTGGATTATTTGATGATGATCTTATGTTTTGGTTGGAAGTTGAGGTTTTGGATCCAAGCTTGTGTCTTCACAGGAAACCTGTCAGCTTTGGTCAATGTTTGCCCAACCCAAGAGAGAAACATTCAGAAGGGATTGAAGCAAAGAGTCCCATTGCTTCTTTTCTATTCCTTCTAGTGATTGAGGGGACGAGCGCCTCCATTTGGAAGGTGGAGGAGCTGGGTGAGATTATGGGATTTAATATTGGGGATTTTGGACAGTATGTTTCCAATTTGCAATATGTCGATGATACTTTTGAAATATGAAAAACCATTATGGATAATCTACATTTCCCATTTTCCTCTAGGCTTGCATCTTGGAGTAATAGGTTTTTTAGACTTGGGGGAGAGTGTTTCTTCTTGCTTTAGTCCTAAATGTTATACTCGTCTTTTTTGTTGTCTTTTATGAAGATGTCGATGAAATTGAGAAAACACGTCGTCCGTCAGCAAAGGTGTTTCTTGTGGGGGTGGTCCAAAAGGGGTGAGCGAAATTCCTTAGGTGATGTGGTCAGACATTTTTAATATGAAAGAAAAGGTGGTTTGGGTGTGAGAGATCTCAGGTTAGTAAATCTTGCTTTTCTAGGAAGTGGCGTTAGAGGACCCTTACTAGGGGGAATAATATTTAGAAGATTATCATGGTTCAAGCACAGTCTCATCCAAACCTCATTCCCATTGTAGGGGACCTCATTTAGAATGGTTTATTCTTGATGGAAAGACATCTCATTGCTTGGCACTAGTGTCGCCTCCCAATAAGACTAGTTTTTGGATGGGGTGAGGAAGGTGATCAGGAATGGAATATCAACTACTTCTTTTGGAGGATAATTGGTTTGGACAACTTCCTCTACGAGTATGTTTTCCAATGCTATATCAGGTTTTGGAGCAAAAGTTTGAGCCGATGGATATAGTGGGCAACTAGGGGAATGGTGGTTGTGTGTGGGATCTCTATTGGGGATATGGATTCTTTGTGTGGCCAGGAGTAGGAATCGTTAGGGGAGTTAGAGACTATTTTTGTTGGGGTTGCTGCTGGGGGGTGTCGTGGAATTGGGTTCATAATCCTGAGGGGTGTACTTTGTTATGTTAGCTCGTGGTGTGTTATCTGAGCCTTTGTTAGGCAAGGGAGCTAGACCGGAGTGGCTGGTTAGTTCGCTGGACTAGTTTTGGAATAGTTGGGCTCCTCATAAGGTCAATGCTTTTGCCTGGCAATTTCATCTCGATCAGATTCCTACTAGGATGAATCTTTTTTCCCGTAGAATTATCGTGGATCTTAAGGGCACTACATGTCTTTTTTTTATGGGGCTTTGAGTAACTGATGTAAGATTTTTACATGTCATAAAATTATATACACATGAGTATAATAGGATCGTTTCCGCAGGGAGTTGCATATATCTCAAGCATTTCAACGTCATTTATCATATTAAGTGTTTGGGTATAAAAGTTTGTTTGTGTAAAACTATTTTAACTATCAGACATAAAAGTAAATCGAGACGAGATAGGGCTATTTCGCTTGGGGTCAGAGACAATCAACCAAGCATAACAACTACAATCTTTCGATCAAATAACGGATTCTAGCTCTTTAAACGATATCATCACAATCACTCAACAACATCATTCGTGTCCAAATGATGTCGTGATTTCTAATAAATTATTTAAAATTCGATTTCCCAAACTATTTAAATAATCACAAAGTCGATTGAATCGTTTAATCAACGATTTCCCAACCTATTAAACGGTCCAAAAGCATTAAGTTCTTGATTACAAAGTGATTATCAAAGATTAAATCCTATGTCTAGAATGTAAACTTAGATATATTATTATTCTAACCCTAGATCCAAAAGTATTTGTCAATCACATTTCAAATCTTAAATAAAGCTTTAAATGCAAGAATAATAACAATATTGAATAAATAAGTTAGAACCATATATTAAATGATCAAGAGTTTACATAATGGCTTGTTTGAATACCTTAAAACCCACAAGGGTAGATGTAGCTACATATGTCTATGCAAGCTTGGCAAAGGATGAAGGAAAGATGAAGATTCCATGCCTAGATTCATGATGTCTCAACAAATCTTGGGTTGAATCTACTCTTAACTACCTTGCCTTGTGTTTCTCTCTCTAGAAAAGCCCTAGTTCTCTCTCTAAAATGCATAAAATTGCAATAAAATAGTAGTTTAATGAGAAGAAAGAGAAGAAAAAGTTATTTATATGGGTTAAGTCTGCGTAATTTTGCTAATAGCCAAATATTTCGCTATTAGCGAAATGTATGAAATCTGCCTCTGCATCAATGGAGTTGCTCCACGTGTCCCTTATCCACTTGACTTTCCTGAAGTTCGCTGATGGCGAAACCTCACTTGAAGATGTTCGCTAATGGCGAAATTCTGGCTAATGGCGAAAATCTTGCATTCTGCTTCTGGACTTCGCTAAAACTTCGCTGATGGCGAAAGCTTCCTGGAACAAGTTCGCTAATGTCGAAATATCCGCTAATGGCGAGTTTCTTGTGAACTTTGGTTATTTTTGATCCTTGCTTGTATTTTCCTGCACAAAAAGGGTTGAGTAAGGCATGTAAAGCATAAATGGCATTAATGCATATAATCGAAGCTTTTCCATCAATAACTTGTAAAACAAATCACCAAAATGCCTAAACTAACACATGAATTAGATCACTTTTGAGCACTTATCAGTGAGACAGATGATCATTTGCTTATGTTATGTCTTGTAGCTTTCTTGATGTGGTATAATGTACGTTGTTGAGTACGGAGATGGTTTTACCTAGTATTTCAGGTCTTTTTCAGCAGATTGTTTCACTTGGTGAGAGGGTTAAGAGTAAGCTTTGTTTTATTTTCATCTAGCATGCAACTATGTTAACCCTTTGGAAGACCCATAATGATCCTATTTTTTCACGAAAGACAGTTGAGGTTGAGCAACTAATGGATAAGATTCATTTCATTTCTTAGAAGTGGTTCTTCAATAGACACCGTAATTACCCCTATTATCTTTATGAGTGGGGGTGAAATCAATTCTCAGTTGGAAATTATAGGGTTCAATGTAGGTGTCAGAGATGGATTCGACCCGAACATCATCTGATGTACCTTTTATTTTTAGGTTGTTTGGTTTTTCTGGTGTGTCAGTTAGTTGCTCTCCATATAGGGACCAACTACCGACGATTTATACATTCTTTCCGTTTTCTTGATATATAAAAAAAATTTCATTCAAAAAAATAATTCTTAGAATTCCAACGATATAATGATTTATTATTTTTGTTATTAAAATTAAGGTAAACATATACTCCCATATTATTATATAATATCTGTCAGCTATCATGTGCAGAGACGCCACAGCCCAAAGGTACAAGCTAGGAAATAGAACGTTTTTCACATATTATTATAAATAGAACTTCATTGCTTAGTGTTGATTTGCTTGCTTAGCAGTTGAAGTAACAGAAGCAAGCAATTCCACCAAAATCCTGGCGACAATCCCCGTTAATAGCACCTTCGTGGTATTTGCACGTATAGTTACAGTCACTCGCACGCAAACATATCCCTCGAAAGGTTTTGCTATACTTCTTACAAACTCTTGCTTGTACCTCTGCACAGCAAAGAAAATAAAAAGTCAGAACACTTCATCTTACTATTAAATTGAATTTCTTTTAGATTAATTCTCAATTTTCATAATTTTTCAAATTTTTTCAATGAAGCATATGACTTTTTATTATTGAGTGGCAAATGTTACAATGTTAGTATTATTTGTTAGATTAATATTTATTCCTTCTGTGTTTGAATCTAGACATCAAATTCTTTATTCCTTAACTCAAACCATGATATTGATATTAATATAGTACGATTATTTTTTCTTAATATATGCATTACAGTGGGGAAAATTGTGAAGAACAGAATAAATAAATAAAAAGTTACATTATTATAAAATGATTATTTTTTCTAAAATATGATGTGCATGATATTAATATAACACCGTGATAATCAAAGGTTCATATGTGGAAAATTCTATCATATAGTAATAAGCAAACTAACTAGATATACCGAGATTTTTAATTAGAGTTTGCTAATGCATATATATTAATCATATAACCGTACCCAATGTGGAGAAAAAGAGGACTGCAACACTGAGAAACAAAATGATGGTGAAGAATTTACGAGCAGAATAAGCCATTAATATTGCTAAATATAATTAAATGGAAATTATGGTTTATACCTTATGAGAATTGGCTTCAACAAGTGTGTTATATATAATATAGGAAGAGACTGTGTTGCTTTTGTCTTCAAGATATTTGCGGTTCCTCCTCTCTTGTACCTTGCGAAACTATGGTGCAATCCAAGATTGTTTAAGCTTTGCAAGTATCACCTTTTACTACTTTGGGATATTCATTGTTTTTGTTCTTCTCTAGTACATGTCTGGTTGCCTTGTCTCCCTCTCGTTCCTATAAAATATTTAATATTGACGAAAATTTCCGATAATAAATAAAATTACTCTCTAAATTTAGTGTTTCTAATATGCTATTGCTATATTCTGTTACAATACGTTGGGCTCATTATTTTCAGAAAAATGTTAACAACTACAATCATGGCATTTCTTATTTCTTAAAGAACCAAATTTAGTAATGTTCTATTAGAAGTGCGTTATATACTCTATCAGGTACGGAGCCATAAATTAAGCTTATGGGGATCAAACATAAAAGTATAATTAGGCGAAGAAAATATAATTTTCAACCCTAGTTTTTTAGTGAGAGAAACTCTAACTTCTCTCTAAACTTTCTTTCTCCTTCGTTCATCGAGGATGGGTGGTTTTAGGTCATTTTTTGACCTAGAATCACCCCTAGACATCTTTTTTCCCTTTTCTTTCAATCTAAATAAGTGGTTTTCACATATATCAAGTTTTTTCTTTTGTGTTTTTTGTGATTTCGTCGTCTAAGTGCGGCGTTGTGTTGTTCATCGTCTTGTGCGACGTTTGATTTTGCGTCTTGTCTCGGTGTTCGTTTATTTTCTATTGAAAGATCGGCATCAGTCAATTACAAATTCAACCAATGATTTGGGCGTCAATATTGAAGATCCAGAAGCATGTGAATTTCGGTGACTTAGGTTTTATCATATTATTTGTTGTCATTTTGCCGTTTTATGCTATTAACTTGGGTGCTATGAGTTTGTTCGCAGATTCATCCTTTACGTTTTTAGCGACATTTGTATCTGATGTAATCTATCGATTTGAATGAATGAATATCGTTTTATTTTTGTAAAAAAAAAAATGCACAACTTATAAAAAAAAAGAAGAAATTATAAGATATATCTGAAGTCCATATTGTCAAACAAATTAATATAGAAAGCACTAACATTTTCTACTAATAAATTAATATATTCTATGCCATTAAGTCATTTATCATGATTCCTTAAAAAAAAAAGTCATTTATCATGATCATTTTATAGGCAAACAACATGGATTGCATTAAGTCATTGTACAAATGGATTATCTCTATGCCATTAAAATGATTGAAGATGGTATCAGTGTTTTATTTGTTTTTCATCATTTGTTGTCTCGGATTAAAATGTTATGTTATATGTCGTCTGGTTTTCGTTGTCAACATGTTTCTCGTTACTTTAATCAAGTGGCCGGCCCTGCCAACTGCCAAGCATGACCTTAGTCAGTCTGTTCCTTTAAAGATGCTTAATTTAGTTCCAAGTTTCCTGTCTTTGCTCATCTTAGAGGATTAAACTTGTATTTCTTTCCCTAAAGGTTTCTAATTAGTTTTGAACATTTGACTGCTTTTGTTCACAAAAATAATGTAGAAAATTAAATATTTAAGTCTCGATATATTGAGTGAAAAATGTTGAATACACTTTGCTCAATATCATTTAAAGTTTATATAAAATAGATAAAGACTAAAAAAATAGCGTACTACTAAAAAAAATTACAAATCTTAGAAGGACCGTGACCTCCACTAATCCCTTTTTAACTCCATCACTGTACTATATAAAAATTGGAAGAGACTGTTGTTTTTGTGTTCAACAATTTGCGGTTTCTCCTTTTGTACTTGCGGATTGTTTAAGCTTTGCAAGTATCACCTTTTACTTTAGGATATTCCATGTTTTTGTTCATTTCTAGTACTTTATCTATTCTTTTTTAAGTATTGTTTTTTATAGTATTTTTTTATAAGGAAGTATCGTTTTTTAGAGTTTTGTTGTTCCTTTTTTTTTTTTTTATGTCGTTTTCAAATTTTATGATGTATCTGGACTATAGTATATAAACAACTGACGTTTTGTGTATTTCACAAGTATTAACTATTAAGAAATGTAATTAATTTTGCGAATAAGAGATATTGTGAGTTATTTTACAAAATTGTCCTTAATAAATGGTATGCAAAAGATAAATTAAAGTATTGAAAGAAAAGAGAGTAATAAATAGTTAATGGTATAATAGAAAAAGTAACATCAATGTTTCATTGATATTATTAAGTGACTTTTAATTTATTATATAGATATGTGGAAACTTATTTTAATCGACCTAGTCAAAATGATGATTCCTTTTTTATGGAAAATTCAAGTCTTTTTAATCCTAGAGGTAGACCGTTGGGGAGAAAAAGCCACGTTGGGTTCAAAGTAAAGAAAAGAAGAAGAGTTTCTCGAGTTTCGCTTGATAAAAAAGCATTGCTACAAGCACATAGATATGTGCTTTTCAACAACAATAATGTGGACCCCTTTCAAAGAGAACACATTGACCTTATCAAGAGACAAAATCGAAATCGTCACTCTTACCATATGAAATCGACAGAACTCATAGTTGAACATTTTCTGATTGGTTTCGTGAACGAGTAAGTTTTATAAAGCTTTTCCATCAATATTATATTTCATTTCATAATCATTTAAAATAAAATTGTGTTAGGTCAAATGATTGGAAGAGCAAGGAAGTGCTATCGTCACAGCTGAAATCAAATGGTTAGCATGTGGTCCATTAGAAATAGTGAGAAACTATATTGGTTTATATTGTTAACGGGGTTAGATTCCGTACAGAGAAGAGTGAAAGGTAAGACTCAAAACAGTGGGATTTGTGTTACTGTTAAGACAAGAAGTTATGCTAGTTCAAGAGACAAACACCCTAAGGAAGGAGAAATAAATTACTATGGCGCATTGACAAATTTAGTTTAGTTGGATTATGCAGGCAAATATAAAGTTGTACTTATCCAGTGTGATTGGGTTGACAACATTGATAAAATTTGGGCTTTCCATTAGTAAATTTTAATTATTTGCAGCATACATGCAATGATATATGTGATGACCCCATTATTTTTGCTTCTCAAGCCAAAAAAGTATTCTATGTGGAGAATAATAGACAAAAGTACTAGTCTGTCGCTGTGCACGCTAAAGTTAGAGATGTATATGATTTGGGTGATCTTCAATCCAATGATATAGATAATGGAAATGAACAAGTCTTGGAAGGAATAAATGATAATGACTTGATTAGAGTAGAAGTTGATGATAGTGATGATATCATTGAAGTTCAAATTAATATGGAGGATTGTGATACAGGGGATGAGAGTGAGGAAGACTATGTTTGTTTTCCTCTTAAGGTGTGTATAACTAGTTTTAGATCATTTCATTTCAATTAAAGAGGAGATAATCATTGTTTTACATACTCTTATTTTGAATTTCCATCAACTAATTCTTATTTTACATGTTCAGCAGCTAAATTAATTGTTTGATCTTTTAGTTAAAGCAAGTACCATGGGGAGACGGAGAAAGTTGAAGGTTGTTCAACATGATGGCCCATCACTAGCAAAAGAGAAATCAATTGATAGTTCTAATGAAGTCAACAAAGAGGGAATTCATATTGAGACCCACTGTAAGTATAGTTGCAAGATTGTAACTAAGTATTGCAAGTTTCAACTTTTCCATAGTTATAACAATTGCCCTATTTCCATACATTATTTAGGTGAAAACAGGACTAGAGGTTATACACATATGTTAGATGTATGGGATATGCTTCATGGAGAATTTATACTTGTTAAAGTAGATACTTTGGGTAATCCTATGGGTTGGGAAGGGAAAACTCTACTGAATGCAATAGGCAGCTTGGTAAGCAGACACCAATTAATGTCCTCCTATCAAACATATTTCCTGCTGGTAATCTATTTGGAAAAGCAAAATTCATTAGTTTTTGGTCACATTATGAAGTTAATATCTTTATGTTTTTGCACGACAAAGTTTGATACTTGTTATTCTGTTTGAAACTGCCATGATGTGATAAAACAAGTGTGGCCTTCTGTTTTAAATCTAAGTAGATAATGGCTGATTTCTCTTTTGTCATGGTCTTATTTGGTTTTCTTAATCTTGGTTTTTTCTTTATTGTTTAGGTTAGTAAATACATTTTCTATCCACATGCTTGCATTTTGTTTTTATATTCATGTTAGGGAAATTTATTTAGAGTTGTGAAAATAACTTAAACAATATACTGCTTCGGGTGCACATTGTTGATTCTTCAAGTCCTCAAATTATCTTATGATTTTATGAGTTGTGTTTTTAAAGTCTTAAATCATGAATGAGTTAATGAAAGAATGAAGCTGGATGTATTTTTGAGTGATGGAGATTTAGAACTTGCTTATTGGAAATTTACCAAAAAGTTTTGTTGATGCTCAAGCAAGTCATCTTATTTTTATGTTTAAGGTGGTGTCCCTAAATCTGATTTATTTAATATAAGTTCCATATGGTTAATACAAAGTGGTATTTAGATGCCATTACATCACTACAGTGAGATTTATATTTTGAGTTATATCATTGATGGAGAAGAGGAAGATGATATGGTTTTGGTGGAACATGATGTGAAGAAAAGGATATGATTGTTCTTGATAGGGTAAAACCATATAAAAAACTGTATTTTTCAGTTTCTGCATCTTATAAGTACTAAAACTCAGTTTCTGTGTATTTTGGTGTTGTCTTTGGTTTATATGATTTGTCCATATTGGTGAATAATACCTTGAAAATATATTTACATTGAGAATATATTCTAGCGTTGACTTTAGTTTATATGATTGGTTAATAATACCTTGAGAATATATCCCACATTAGATGTTTATTGTTTGGAATAAATGTTTTGATGAAATATAAATGTTTCAATAGGTATTAACCAAAATATATTTACATTGAGCATATATTCTAGTGTTGACTTTAGTTTATATGATTGGTTAATAATACCTTGAGAATATATTCCACATTAGATGTTTATTGTTTGGAATAAATGTTTTGATGAAATATAAATGTTTTAATAGGTATTAACCCACTACTAGAAAAAGCAAGATTAGCGAGGGAAATTAGTGACGGAAAAAATGAAATTCCTCACAAATTCTTTGGTCGCAAAATTTAGTAACGGAATTAGAGAGGGATTTCACGTTTTCCCTCACTAAATATCCCTCACTAATTTTTGTTTTTTTAGTAGTGACCAGTTTGTATGATGGAGAAAATTATAATGTAGTACTGCAACAATAAATAATAGAAAAATTTAGGGTTTCACGTTTGGGTGGGGGGGAATTTATACAAAAAATTGTGGGACTTGCTTTTACCTACGGCCATATAGACACCTAGGTAAAAGTACTAGTCTGTAGGTAAATCCTGTAGAGACACACAATCCAGCCGTAGGTAAAGGTACTATCCGTAGCTAAAACATGCACAGATAGGCAGAAATCCGTTGCAACTTGCTAAGTATAGTGCTCGCCAAAAATACCAACGGAAATTAGCCTGTAGTGACAGTTTTTGCCCGTCACTATCTCCTCATCATGATTTACTGCTGCCATGCTTTGTCTTGCCGCCGCGTTGGATCTCGCTGCCATGGTGTTACGCTATTTTGTTTAGTTTTGTTTACCTCTTCTCAATTTGTAGAATTGGCTTCTCAAGTGAAAAGGAAAAGAAGAGAAGAACGACATAATTTTTAAATAAATGACAAATGTTGCGATGAAACAAAGTTGTTGCCCAAGTTTCTACAATGATACCTTTTCTAGGGATGATGAAACTGATACATTATTGGTATTTTATAATATAAAAGATAAAATTGGAAAAAAAAAACTCAAAAAAACTTATCAAACTCATAAGTAAACTCAAATATTCATCATACAAATATAGAAATCCAGTCTTCATTTAGTATATACTTCCTCCGTTTCTTTTTAAGTGTCTTTTTAGCGTGAATTTTTCGTTCCTATTTAACTGTCTTTTTGGTATTTTAAGGGTACGGTTTGTCAATTATACCCTTTGTCAATTACTTTTATCTTTTTCAATAAAACTAATTAATGTTATCTATTTGGAAAACTAAAGTTTTTTTTAAAAACAAAGTTTGTTGTTATCTTCAAATTTAAACAAAATTTTGTTCCAAACAATGGTTCCAAGAAGAGTTAAAATTCTATAAATAAGATGAGTAGCAATTATTAAAAATTCAAGTGTGACATTAGCATTGGTTGAAGTCATAGTTGAAGCCTTAACTTTGATTAAAGGAGTTGAAAGAAAGTTAATTTTTTCTTAACTTTTGATTAATGTGAAGTTGAAATAATTTTTATATTGACTTAAAATAATTAAAAATATGTGCATGATATATTTAGAAAATTGACAATTGTTTGTTATGAGAGAGAGAATGCACAAAAAAATAGGAATTTATTGGAGAAAAAGATAATAACTGACAATTGTTTGTTACGAGAGAAATATAACATATTAAATTTATTGGAAAGATAAAGTGAGTGCAAAAAAATAGGAATTTATTTGTGGATTAAAATAAAGGTATAATAGAAAGAAAATGTGCAAAAATACACATCGCTTTTTTTGTGTTAATTTTCTAAAAAGACACTTAAAAAGGAACGAAAGGAGTATTTTAGAACATAAAAGATAAATTCGAGGAAAAGAAATATAAAAGACGAAAGTGTTATTCCAAATTAAGTTAAAGAAAGAAGTGTGTAATTTCACCTATTTTAATGGAATAAATATATATATGGAAAAACATAAATTAGAGATCGATTTATTGACTGATTGGTTTAAAGTTTGATAAATATTGTTACAAAATATGTTATCCAAAAATATAAATAGAATCACATTGTTTCAACAGTGAAATTTCGTGTTGATTTACTCAGCAGTTGAAGTAACAGACGCAACCAGATCCAAGGCCATGATCAGGGTGACAAATCCCAGTAGTAGCATTTTCCATTTTGGTGCACTTATTTTTACACCCTGCTGGGTCGAAACAATGCCCTGGAAAGTATTTACTGTACCTCAGACAAACTTTTGCTTGTACCTCTACACAACCAAGGAAAAATAAAAGTTAGAACATTAAGTAGATCAATTCTCAATTTTCATAAATTATTAAAATCATTTCATATTTTTTCAAATTATTTCAATGAAACGTATAACTTTTTTTGTATTAATGGAAAATGTTAGTAATTATTTCATAGATTAATATTTACGCATTTGTCTGGGTTTGAACTCAGGATCAATAACTTTTTACATTTATCTCAAATCAGTTGACCCAACGAACTCACTCTCAATGAAACATATAATAATTTAAAAATAATAATACATTTACATAATCATATATGATGATAACTCTTTATAAAATTTTACAATATTGATATTGATATAATACAATTATTTTTTTCTTAATATAATGCATTACAGGGGGGTAAGTTATGATAAACAGAATAAATAAATAAGTCACAGTATTGTAAAATGATTATTTTTTTCTAAAAAATTTGATGTACGTGATATTAATATAATACAATGATAACCAAAGGTTCATTTGTTGAAGTTCAACGCATATAGTAATAAGCAAACTAACTGGCTATATCGATATTTTATATAAAGTAAGTCAATACATATACACACACACACACACAAATATATATATATATATATATATATATATATATATATATATATATAAATAATTAGTCAT
>Ga0315915_1005902_pt1 | contig 15132 bp, 8 predicted proteins | sample MpolbnodulesMG_FD_207738 | JGI IMG/M metagenome (GOLD analysis project Ga0315915, IMG submission 207738) | Medicago polymorpha root nodule microbial communities from Los Angeles, California, United States - branched nodules | ecosystem: Host-associated > Plants > Roots > Nodule | place: USA... | reverse complement strand
AATAACAATCTATCTTAAGTTATCACTCTAGACATAGATGTTAATATTTGATAATCGCTTTTAATCTAGAACTTAATGCTTTTGGGTCATTTAATCGGTTGGGAAATCGTCGATTAAACGATCCAATCGACTTTGTGTTTGTTTAAATGTTTGGGAAATCGACATTTAAACAATCCCTTAGAAATAACGATATCATTTGGACACAAATGATATTGTCGAGTGATTGTGATAATATCGTTTAAAAAGCTAGAATCCCTTATTTGATCGGGAGATTGCAGCTGTTACGCTTGGTTGATGTCTCTGACCCCAAGTGAAATAGCCTTATCTCTTCTCGTTTTACTTTTAAGTCGAATAAAGCAATAGTTTTCCACAAACAAATAATTTATACCCAAACACTTAACGTGATGAATATTGTGAAAATGCTTATGAAATACGCAACTCCCTACGGAAACGATCCTATTATACTTACGTGTAAATAGTTTTATGACATGTAAAAATCTTACATCAATGTACAACTAGAAATTTACCATGAACATCAGTACTAGCACCAAGAAGTATTCCAGATTTGTACTTGAGGGATAATGGCAGAACTTGCTTATCATCCATCATAGCACTTTGAAGACTTTGTGAAACAAAAAGAGAATTGTTAGAGCGCTTGTGTTGAATCACCCAGTAAAAGATCATATATTCAGGTAGCTTAAGCAAAAATAAGCATAGGCTAGGATTATGGAACACCACAACCAGAACCAAAGTATCACCAAGATAACACAACCTATGCCAATTCATTTTACATGCATTCCAACAAACACGTGTTGCTTGAGAAAGAAAACCATGTAATTTCCTAGGCTCGAGAATTGATAAGGACAAATGGCCACAATTCTCATAGAACCATTTAATAAGCAAATTAAAATCAAAATGCATATTAACTTCTACGTAATAATTATTATGGTAGAGATAAAGCATAGCAGCAACATAAGCTTCCTTCAATCTAGAAAAGGGTTTCGCATCTCCTGAAAGTAGACAAACCTTCGGTGAAATCGCACCAACTCCACTGTTAGTGTTGACAACCTTGTCTGGTGGTGTTGGGGGCGGACTTGATTTTGACATTAGTTCGGCAGGGTAGCTGAGAATATTATGCTCAGGCACCAAAGAAAATCCATTTATCCTTGTCGTCGATGTTCGAAAGGAGGAAACAGAAGCTAAGAACAATGGTGAGCAATGTTTAGCCTTGGAGGAAACATAATTTGAGTCAATGAGAATATGAATCCCTAGATATAGATGGTTCGATTGAATGCAATCCAAGTTTATCCAATGACACCGCGGTTAGGGTTGGTGACTTGAGTGGACCTGGATCATATGGAGAAGTGTCGAATATCGGTACATCTAAACCTGATTGTAGCTGCAAGTAACCAAGAGAACATGCAACATCGAGTAACACCTTCGTGGAATCAGAATCAAACAGTGGTAGTGGTGGGGTTGACTTTTGATACGGTGGTTTTGTTGAAAACTGATTGGTCATAGTTAACATATGTGAAGGTTGTTGTGTAGGGGTCCCGACAATGGAACAAAACAGTGGTGGCAAATTGAGAGGTTTTGATACATATGGGCATAGGATCGGAGAAGGTAAACTGGTTTGTTCAACACATGGAAACAATTGCGAGATAGCCTCCTGTTTCTCTTCCTTCTCCAACAACGTCAGTGTTGTAGGTATCTCTATATGGTCCGTAACAATGGGTAGCATGGTCGAAGTTGTGCAATCAGAGTTGGACGTCGCCACTTCATCTTTTGGGAGTGGCAAAACATTATGAAATTCAGGGTGAAATTGCCATAGGAAGGCGATGGTAAACGATTCCCAATTTGACTTAGGGTTGCGATGAGACCACCATAGCCACCATGTGAGAGCAGAGCCTCTCATGGCTAGAACAATTTCGATGAGCTTCCAAGCATCTGATAATCCTCTAGAATTGAAGCATTTTTTAGAGCAAATAAGCCACCAATAAGCATCTTTGCTGCCATCAAAAATCGAAATCATCATCAACGAGTGTGATGCAGCAGGAAGGAGATCGACAATGAAAGCACCAATGATACACTCTAATTATTTTAGAGCGAAGAAAAAGGCACTCTTCGAGTGAGTTTCAACTCCTAAAGAGAAAAAAGATGAAGGAACGGGCACTCTTCCAGTGAGTGGAAACTCCCAGAGAGAAAAATAGATAAGAATTATGGAAGAAAGTGAAACCTTGTTATTATTCATCATATCAGAATTAGTTCACTGTTACATCATATATAGCCAATCTTGGTATAACCACTTGCATAATCTAAGGAAAGGGAAATAATGGAATTGTAAATTTAGGAAAGAAAATAAACTAAACCATAAAATTAGGAAAGGGATACAATTGAATGTAATCCTTCATCCAATGAGGTCGTATCAGGGACCAACTGCTACATGTATTGTTGGAGGAAATAAAGTGAGCACGGTAGCTATAGAACTCAAAATCCATTTCTTTAGAACACACAGTAAAAAGCTTATTTTTTTTACCAATTTTACACAAAAGTTATCAAAACCCGTAAAGCTTAAACTTAGACACTTAAATCAATGCATTCAGATCTGAAAACAAAACTCTTGATTTAAACTTTGACTATGGATTTCATTGCAAGATGATAGTTTTTACATTTCTACTCTCAATGAAATTGGGGTTTAGTTGTGTCAGCAATATAAGAAGATTATAACAATTTTGTTTTAGAATAATGGATGACTAAATAAATTAATAAATTGAAAACGATGGGAAATTTGTTACTATGTAAGCAGTCAACACTCCAAAGCTTGAGGTGGCTGTTATCCACAATATTGGGGACCGAAGAAAAGATGAAGATTAAACAAAGAATTTGAGTTTTTAATTTTCATTTTATTTGTATGGATTTGAGTGTGTATGAAGATGTATGATGATGATGATGAAGAATAATTAGAATGAAGAAGATGAAGAAGAGGAAGGAAAAATCATTGGTACTCATGGAGGTTGAAGACAACATGATAAAAAAATGAAAAAAATAAAGTCCAGCTAGACCATGATGAAATTGATACTCCTCATTAATCTAATGGTGTACAAAAAACTTATGCATTGAAAAAGTTGCTTTGTACCTATGCACAAATTTGTGTAGTGTGTATACTAAATGGCACCCTCATTACATTGTGGCCTGTCAAAGTGTGCTTTATCCTAACTCTGACACCCACATTTATAATAACTGAAGCGTCAAATTGTTTTTAGGTAGTTCACGTAGTACTTTTTTGGCTAAAGTGCACTTTTCCCCCCTTAACTTTCCAAAAGTTGCGATTTTGGCCCCCCATGTACAAAAACTACAAATTTGACCCCCTTTGCATCTTTGGTCTTTTTGGCCAATTTTGACCAGTCAAAGCCTACGTAGCACGCCACATGTGTAATTATTGAATTAGTTTTTTTTAAAACCATATAATCGTTTTTTAAATTAAATAAATGAAAAATTAAATTAAAAATAAAATACAATAAAAATAAAATTCAAATCTCAATCTTTTATTTTTTTCTTCATTTCTTCCTCTCAATCCCAATCCAACCAAGAAATATGTGATTATGTGGATTAACCATGTCCCATGCCCAGAAATCTCAGTTACTTAAATTTACCAAACCCTGAAATGGTTCCAAATCCTAAACTCATAAAAATTGAATAAAAACACAAAGCAAGAATGGTTACATACTGCCTTTAAAAAAATATAGATCCAAATCCTCCTCATCAACATATGTGAACGGGAACAAGAGTTCGGAAATTTTAGTTTCAATTCTTATTGTTTGATTCACAGTCACCATTGACCTTGAAGGAACTTTCTTAGATTTGAATTTGGTTCCAAAATTTCTTCAAATTCGACCTGAACTACCTGAACTTCTCTCTCCTTTTTATCTCACAAACCCTTTCACATTTTTTTTTAGGGATCTTATTTAAGTGAACCTGCAAATTCATTCAATCATACAATCCAGAAAAAGAAGAAAATTAGCAACAACTAGAAATTGATAAGCTGTTTATGTGTTCTTCTCTCTCAGCACACAATAACCTACAACCCAAACCCATGCCAGAAGCAAAAAAACTTCAGGTCGTAAGAAAACACAAACAAAAGGAAGGAAGAAGACAAATCGAAGATGGGACTTCTCCCTGAATTGCACAAAACTGAGCATCAAACCTATTATTTCGCTTTAAATCCAATCGATTTGAATGGCGATTCGCAGTGGCAATGCTATTATCGGAATCACGACGGTAGGTTTTGATTATGGATCTGAGTCGTTAGAGAAAACGAATTTGAACGAATTTATGATAGAAAAGGAATAAGGAGAGATTACAGAGTGAGTGGAGTTAGGTTGATGATGATGGGATCTGTTTATGTTGTTTGTTGGTGGTGATAAGGTTGATGATGATGAAATTGAGAGTCGAGGATTAGAGTGTAAGAAGAGGAGGATCTCTAACTTTTGTTGTTAATTTTTTTTTTCTGGATTAGATTTGGAATGATAAGATGAAGATTGAGATTTGAATTTTATTTTTAGTTTTTTTTTCTGATTTTTTTAATTTAATTTTTCATTCATTTAATTTAAAAAACAATTATATGGTTTTTTTAGTTTTTTTAATTCAATAATTAAACATGTGGTGTGCCACGTAGGCTTTGACCGCTCAAAATTGGCCAAAAGGACCAAAGATGCAAATGAGCTAAATCTTAGGGGGTTAAAATTGTAGTTTTTGTACATGGGGTGCCAAAATCGCAACTTTTGAAAAGTTAAGGGGGGAAAAGTGCACTTTAGCCTTTTATTTTTTTCACAGACCGACCAAATCTATTAGATTTCTCATCTTCATGACTTATGTTGAGAACAACCCTTGGTGTTTATAATCATGATTTTTTTGTTTCGTATTATATTATATTTTTCATTAGTTTCAAATAGTAGATTGGTCGTGCTTAAAATCTACTTGGTCACTTAAATTTACTTTGGAACTTCATTCAAGGTTTCTATTATAATCTAGGCGATTATAAGTTTATTTGGGTAGAAGTTTAAGATTTAGGTTTAATTGCATTTTTAGCCACTTTAGTTTTTCAGGTTGGCGATTTGAACCACCCAATTTGAAAAACTACGGGTCAGAAGCGCAACAAAGCCTATAAGTTATGACTGTGCGTGTAAACAAAGCTAAAAAAATGGCTATTTTTATTTTTAATTGTATTTTTGAAACGAATTCATTGTTAGTGGCGAACTCGAGCAATTTGAACTCTTATGATATATTTTTATTAACCCCAACCCAAAAAAAAAAAAATATACTAAGAAGCGTAAATTGACACATATTGTCATCAATGGAGACAAAAAAGAAAATTGTTATGAAAACTTCCTTGACACATATTGTCATAAATTTTTGGATGATAATTGATTAAGTATTTGTTGTTTTTTAAATCAAACGTACCTTTTAAATAAAACTAAAGTTTGTCGATATCGATGGGAGGAAGGGTAGGAAGATGTGGGATGGGAAGGGAGATGTGTTTTAGAAGAGAGAACAAAAAGTTTGTTCCAAAAGTTTTCACAAAATGGTTGTACAAATATCATTACTCTATTTTTATAAAAAAAATAAAAAATAAAGGGGTACGTGGGAAGTAAATAAAGAGTGTAGAAACTGGACCGAATTTCCCTGAACGGGCCATTGGGTTAGCCCAAAAATAAAGAAATCCAATTCCAAGTTTTCTTCGCGACAAAACCCTAATTTCCAATTTGTCAAACGAAAACCCTAATTTTCACTTCAAGCTGAAACAGAGAGGAGAAAGCATCCACCGTTCCAGCGTCTTCGTTTTCGACCCGTTCTACAATGGCTGTAAGTATCTTTTTCCCTCCGATCAGAATCTTCTATACATTCGATTAGCTTATTATCGTTATTCCTTGATGCGATCCAATTTTCTCATTGATTTGTGTATTGAAATTTCTTACAATGTGAATTATTTTTCTAATTCATGCTTTGCAGACTATACCTGTTAATCCCAAGCCTTTTTTGAACAATTTAACTGGAAAGCCTGTTATTGTCAAACTCAAATGGGGAATGGAGTACAAAGGTAAATCCTTTATTATTATGTTGCTAATTTTCTACATTATAAACAGTTACATGTTTCATTTCAGTGTTAATTTTTTTTTGAATTTAACAATGTATGCATATTTTTAATAATCTGTTATTAATTTTATTTTGTTGTTTTGTTTTTATTTTGCAGGTTACCTTGTTTCAGTTGATTCCTACATGAACTTGCAGGTACATTTCTAGATGCATTAGTTGGTGCCGGTTTTGTCGATTCTTTTTGCCACTTCTTTGGCTTTGTTGCTATAACTTAACTAATTTTTAATATTTGTGAACTTCTCTGTAGCTGGCCAACACTGAAGAGTACATTGAGGGAAATTTTACTGGGAATTTAGGAGAGATTTTAATCAGGTGACTTGCATCTCATCTATTTTATTTGCTACTGGTTTTTGTGTTTTGGCAGGATACACACTAGCACATGATTTCTCAACATGGTGTTTACTTTTTTAATGTGTTTTTAAATTGATGTTGAAACTGGGAACTAAGTTTTGTTTATCTATCATTTGAAATCTCTTTTTATGCTCTGTTTCTATTACATGTTTGATGAGCCAGAAGATATATGCTATATGGTTTCTGAAACCTATTCTTTGTTGTTGATTTCAGTAAAGTGGCCTCGATGTAGTTGATTTATAATTTATTGCTCAAAAAATCATTTCTACAATTCTTTTGCTTATATTAGCTGTATGATTAGCTCTTTTCTTTTTTCAATAAAGAAACATTTATTAAGAAGATACCGACTCAGCTGTTAAAACAATACAAAGGAAATAAGAATATTCTTCAAACCAAGTCCTATTACCCCAACAAGAGCATGCTTAGCCAACAGATGTGCTACATTGTTCGCTCTTCTAATATGATAAGGAAATGCTTCTGAAGCAATGGGCCTTGCCCAAACCAGATGGAACTAAAAGAGCCCACATAATCACTAAAAGATATGTGACCCAATATCCCGTTAATGATACCATTAGCATCTGATTCAACATTAAGTTTCCTGTAAATTGAGACTGTGCTCTACCTAGGGCATGTTTGCATCTTAGCACAAGCGCTTATCAAGATAAGCTTACATATGTTATTTCAATGCAAAAGATGAAATAAATTTAAATTGTTTTTGTATCAGTTGTTTTTATAAACTATATTAGAGAACTTATGAAAACAAGCTGAAAATAGCTTTTGAAAATCATCATAATTTGTTTTTATGAGTCCCAAACAGTCTTACAAACCTTATGCCAGTAGATAAGCTCAAATAAGTCAATCCAAATAGGCCGCTACTCCTTCTAGGAGAGCTTTCTCCTTCACTGTTAAAGCAATTAAAGGGCCAACCAGAACCCCACTTCTAGTTATGTCTTCGTTAGCTTGGATGTCTTAGTTATGACATATTTTATGAACTCCCCAAATGGGTGTGATGGTGTCATAAAGTTATGTCTTGCTCTTGTTTGTATATATGTATTTGGGGTGCAGATCCTCTCCATTTGGGAAGAAAATGGCAATCTCAAGTTCCTTTGATAAAAACATGACATGTGGAATCTTAAGAAATCAATGGTTCACGTTATTTATTACACATCAAATAGAAAAGATTTATTCCAAAAACAAAAAGAAAATATTACTTCTTCATCCTGGGATCATTCCTTGCCGCCCTGCCATCCAACTTCAACACCGTCTGAACTGTGACCTTCCCAGATTCCTTCTATCCTTGTATCAGCTTTGTCTTTTAAGCTTCAAAGTTCAATTTTAATTTCTATAGATTGTTTTTAGTCTTATAATCTTTTAATCTTCCCTTTCATTTTCTTTAATATTTTAATTTTTCTCTTCATTGATACCAACTGATTTTTTCGTTTACCAACATATGAATCTTTCTTGATATCATGTGATTGTTAATGGGAAATTTTCTTTTGATCTATTAACCTTAACATATACATTACTGATACGGTCACATAACCTTTACTCATAAATCATAACTAATCTGAATTGGCATGGGTTGAAGATGAGATGGGAAATAAACAGATCAATTGATAATACCCACCTCTCATACAATTCAAGAAGAAGACAACTCAAGAAGAAGAACCCCTGTGAATCTACGATGACTTCATATGAGAGAGTGAGCATGATTTTCTATGTCTTCTTTATTAAAATTAAATAAAATAATTGATAAATTAAATTAGAACCATTGATTTCTTAAGATTCCACATGTTTATCTGAGGAACTTGAGATTGCCATTTTCTTCCCAAATGGAGAGGATCTGCACCCATGTATTTGTAACCTTAATATTTTTAGCACAGGTGAAATTCATGTCAAACTGTTATCCTTGCCTTGTATTTATGGTGTGTTGTAAATAATGTCTGGCTCTGGCATCGGAAACAATATTGTGCATGTTAATTTTTTTATCTTCTGATGAAAAGTTTGGCACCGACTGTCTGACCTCTTTTAATAGTGTAATTTCTCAAATATGATAGTCAAGTCTAATTCAATTGTTTGTATTTGTAGGTGTAACAATGTTCTCTATATGCGCGGAGTACCGGAGGATGAAGAAATCGAAGATGCTGCTGATGACTAGAATTGACTATTGACTGTTATGACATAAAGAAAACTGTATTTATCGTTTGTATCTTCACTTAAATGAGTGGGTTTTTCTTGTCTAGGTGTGTGTAGAGATTTGAATCAATGATACCCTCAACCATCGGAGGTCTATGTTTAAATTGTTCAAATTATGTCATGATTCACTGGAAATCTGATGTTGATACTATTGGAAATTAGCATTTAGTTTGTAGTTGTTTCAAATGGGAAAACAGGAAATACACCAGCTCCTACCATAGGCAATTCCCATTTAATCAACAATGAATGACATTTGACATGAGCGGGACCATTCACCAGGACAATTAACTGATCCTCAAAATTGGTTCCCATCATAATCAAAACATTAAGTACAACAATTCCCTTTTCTAAAGGCATGTGTCGATGTATCGTGGATAGCAAACTACCATATATTCATGATACCAGTTCCTTGCCTAAAACATATTTTTTTTTCCCGTCAAAGACAACATCTAATAAATAAGAAAATTACATTTAATATCATATTTTTACCATTATTTTATTTATCATTTGATAATAATCGTATCAAACGTAATAAGTTTTTGACTGTCTTGGTATGTAATATGTATGAAAAATTAAAAAAAGAAAAAAAAACAACAGTTAAAAATGAACGGAGTGATAGTGATACTTAAAAAGAAAATTTTAATTTTTGTTGATTTTGTTTTTCCTATAACATAATATCATTAACTTGTAACAAAAAAATAATATCATTAACTATATTATCTCTTTTTATTTTGCTTGCTCTGCAAAAAATAAGAAATAATACTATTTTAAATTTTAAAAATTAAAATAAAAAGAACAAAAAGCTTTTAAAAAATCGATACTTAAGAAGTTATCTCTTTAGAAAAATAAAAGAACAAAGCCTTTATTAATCATACCTAAAAAAAACTCACCTTTATTTCTGCGGCTAGTACTTATTGGCATGTGCAATTTTGTACACCACTCAAGTGGTGCACAATGTTAGTGGCTAAAGTTTGGTGTCTTCGTACTTCTGGAATCCTCTAGCAATTTATGCAGCTTTCAATTCGATAACAGCGTTAATTACTAACAATTTTGTATTTAAAAATAGGGTCATGCTAACCGGTGTCCCGGGGCACTGGTTAAGCATACAAAAAAAGGAATTTATTACCATAAAAGAAAACTTTGTTGACTTATTTATGAATTAATTACACAGTTTTCAATGCAATAGTTACTATATAATTTCCCTTTTTAGTATCCTTAACCAGTGCCCCGGGGGCACCGGTTAACATTTCCCTTAAAAATATAATATTGTAATTTTTAAAAAATTAAATGTCCTTCTTTTTTTCCAAACATGATATATAGGTCCAAAGTTTTGACCGCCTTTAATAATGACTAATTATCATAGAGAAATTGTGGGTACATAAGGTGATTCTCCCGTTTCATCCATACTTTTTTTAAATATTGAGTTAAGAATCGAACTTATGGCCATTATAGAAATACCTTCACTAAAAATTTTAGAATCACTTACTGAGAGTTTAGATGAATTAAGCTTTGCAGATTAAATTTGTCAGTACAAGTTTTAAAATTTAAAGAGTGTTTACCGAATTATCTACATCGTTCGTTAAAAAGATCCTTACGCCAACAAAGAAGTTAAACTCACCATCTTACGAATTACTAAACTCTTTCCTAACCTTCATCGACATTAAATCAGTCATTGAAAATACTATATAGTGTAGGTGATGGTGCTTTGAAAGTCCCCACCGAAAACAAAAATCAATCGCCAATTGAATTAAAGTAGCCTGTAATATAACTGAGTCCGAGCTTAAAGGCCGGAAGCGTTATGTGTCATTGTCACAAACAAATATTTTTCTATCAGAGTGATTGACTGTGTTCACCACTTGACATTGATGAAACATGTCGTGCATCATGAATTCATGATAGTCAGGGACTTGGTGTTAAAGAAATTGATGAGTTTGCTGAACTAAACTGAATATGGTTGAATAAGAATACGGCATCACCTAATTGATTAATTATTGTCATCATCATTACAACGGCAGCTAACACCATATATTGGACGTAATGTGAATTCCGCCTATTTAACTGATTTTTCTTCATAAGTGAGGCAGATCAAGCCGTAACCATTTATTTAAGATGTCCAATATATCATTCGAACCAATACATTGTTCATCAATGGCAACAGGGTCGGCCGTGGCCCAACATAGATTGAGTTCAAAGCAAAATCTAAATGATGCATTTTAAGTTATTAATAGTCTGTACAAAAAAAAAAAAAAAGTTATTATAGTATTCGTTTTACGAAAGTAATACTTTTACTAAAATTTTCACTTTTCAAACTTTTTTGAAAGCAAAATCTTTCATTAAATTGTTGTAATCGATTCCGTTTAACAACTCTTTTTCAATCAACAATAAAATAAATTCGTTTAATCTTTCTTGACACATATTCATCTTAGATAAGATAATAACTTTAATTTTGAATTTTTTTCGACAAACACAACAACTATATAAATTGTTAACATTAAATATTTTTATATAATTAAGTATATCGATTGATGTATTATTTTTCATTTGTATTATATCTCTTAAAAACTTTTGCTCCATTATAAAATGGGATATTGGGTATAATAGGAAAAAAAAATTGGAGGCCTTAGACAAAGGCCCTATAATAATCAAGATCTCATTATATTGTTTTTATGATTTCTTTTAGAGAGCCATTTAAAGTTCTTTATAAACATTTTATCGTTAAGATGTAACTTAACATTAATTAAGAAAGAGTCTTCCTTTAAAAAAAATAAAAATTATGAAAGAGTCTTGCTAACTTGTACCCTAAGGACACAAGATGAGAAACTATATGTGAAAATTTGATCTTCAAAATTGTGCATTCATAGCCTTAAAAGGTTACTGATGCATAGCGGGAGAATGGTGTGAGTTCGACCCTACTCTCTGGTGTGTGCGTCTCTTGGCCACTAAGCCATCGATTAAAAAAACCATATTAAAAAAAAAAACATGCTTTACAAAACAGGAATGAAAAATGGAAATTGCATCAGATAATTGGGATATCAAAATTTAATATAATACTAGCAGAAATAATACTCATTTTTCTGCAAACAATTTTATTAAAGGTTTACAATACAAGGAATTGTCTGATCTCAAAACCCTCCTTATAGGTTCATACAATATAAGAAAGCTAAAATACATAATCTATGTATAAACAAAGTATAAGTTACACGAACAAAAAAGAATCCATTTGAAAATATAGTGACAAAGAATGTAGGAATTGTTGCCGTGATGTAACAAGCAGAAGTAACCCCTTCTCCCTCTTTTGAGGGCATAACTGAAAGGGAAGGGAACAAATAAGGCCCTTCCAATATCTTATCTTCAATCCATTACTAGTCTTTACTGGCGTTTTATCATAATCCCGGTTCATCATTACCATACATCACGCAAATATCTGCCAGTCATCTGTAGGTTCTTAACCATGCTCTCAGTCTTGGAATTGTCCAAAGAGCCCTAAAATAAGTATAGGAACTTGATTAGATATTGAATTCACCATGCAAGTAAGCAATACATCTTAAAAGAAAATTAACGGTATGGTGAAATATTAGAAGGCAAACTCTACATGAACAGTAATGAGAGGCTAAAATAGACAAAACAATCTACTACACATAGACAAGATGTAATCATGCTCCAGTTAGCAGAGCTATACTATTTGGCATTATGTGTTGATAACCACATATCACAAATGAAAAACTATTGTGGTCAGCCAATAATACATGGCAGCGAATATTTACCTGTTCTTGCAGAATTGTATGTAGAGTGCGGTGTACATCCTTAGCCATACCCTTGGCATCACCACACACATAAATGTAAGCTCCCTGAGATATCATGTTCCAAATATCTGAAGCCTGCAGAGAGGAAAGTGTTAATTAAGATTTAAGAGAAGGTATAAATTGTAAATTGGCAATTAAAAAGTCTTAAAAGAAAAAGTAAGCACCTTCTCCATCATTTTATGTTGGACATATTCCTTTGTAGGCCCCTCTCGTGAGAAGGCAACAATGAGCTCAGAAAGTGCGCCACCATGAACGAAATGGTTCAATTCATCTTCATAGATATAGTCCTTAAATAAAAAAATATTTTTAAAAAAAAAATTAATAATCCAATAAAAAATGTTACCCTACTCACATGCACACACATTACTTGTCTGCTTAAAGTCAAACCTAAATGGAGAGCAGACAACTTACCACTTGATGGTTCCTGCATCCAAAGAATAAAAGAGAGGGGCCTAGCTCAGCTCCTTCTTCTTTCAAAGCTAATCTTTCCTGAAGTGCAAATAAAAACGCATAAATAATTGGCATGGATGGTTGGATGGAAGAGAGAATTCACAGATCGAACATCAAGTATGTTGGTTCAAACCTGCAAGAAACCTCTGAAAGGAGCCAACCCAGTGCCAGGACCTATCATAATTATAGGCACTTTATTATCAGCAGGGAGTCTGAAATTGGACTGCCTAACAAAGATAGGAGCCCAACTACAGTCCTGACTTTTCTCCAATGGTGCAGAATTCTGAACAGCAAAACAAAAGGCAGGTTAATAGTTTGCAATGAAGGAATAAAAAGTTGAGTATATTTACTGAAAAAACTCACATAGACCAATCTCTAAAATCCACAAAAATTCAAAAGTGTCCACATATCACTGACTAATAATAATATTTAACCATTTCCGTCGACAAATTCAAGTTGATTACTGTACTTAAAGCTAATTTTTAAATCAATTAGACCTGGCAAGTTTTAAATAGTTTAAGTGGCCACAATTTAGGAATCAGGTAAATATAAATACCTTCATCCAAGTAGAACACACTCCTTGATGAATCCGTCCAGTGGGCATTTTATCATGCACTAATGCGCAGGTAACATGAATTCTGGATGGTGCCACTCTATGAGCAATAACGAACAGCCAAACAGTAAGTACAACATAAAATATTTCATGTAAATTAGGAAGGGGAAAAATTACAAAGCCACTTTTCCTCTTTTGATGCCAATTAAGATATGCCCAAACTTGAAACTTGATGAAAATTCTGGGTCAAATAGGTTGATAAAAAATATTTTGGTATGAATCTGGTAATCCAAACACCTCAGAAATTGCAAAATGGCAGCCAAAAGATTTGAAAGATACGCACAAATTCTTTTTCTTAATGCATGGTTAAAGACTAGCAAGTAACTAAGAACTATAAGGCTTCTCCAAGTAAGTGTTCAGTCACAGACCTCTCCCTAGTTCTACATACCAGCACAATCCCACATGCACCAACAAAATGCAAGAGTAGCAAACAGAACTAACCTTGGAGATGATGAAATTGAATAATATCTCGGCTGTAGGCGAGGAGCAACTGATGCAAAAAAGACACCAATTGGAGGTTTGGCTGATGAAAATTCAGCCATAACCTCAAGGAGACTTCTTTGAGAGGCAATCACCCACTCTGCATACTCATCCTGTGAAGGAACCCATATACCAATGAGAAACATAAGCACAAAAAGTTTATTAAAATCCTCAAGGTATTAAAAAAAGTTACAACCTTTCCAGCAGGTGAGGCAAGATGTCTTAGTCGATCAGCTTCAGATGGATCAGATGCATGAGCAGCTAAGGCAAGCAAGGCAGACTGGAACATACATTCAAAAAAAATATATTATTGTTAACATATAGTGAATCTCTTAACAAGTTAGCAAGATAAAGGGATAAAACTTAAAAGTTGAAATTAAGGTGCAGCAGAACTCAAAAGACGCACCTTTTTAGGTGAACTCAAAACATCTGCGTATTTAGCAAGCGCTGTTCTTAAAGTACAGGGTGGGAAAGGAGGAGGCAAGGAGCTTCCACCCAGAGGTTTCCCATCTTCGTCATCGGTATGGACGGAGAAATAGGTGTCCGGTGACAAACCTAGTATTCTTTCTGCCTCTTCCACAGTGTCGGATAAATTCTCACAGTAAACACCAACATGGTCCCCTGTTTCATATCTGTGAAAAAAACACGATATGCATAAGAATAATTAAAAAAAATGCCAGTACATTATACAAACAATTGTGTCTCTGCATGCATACTCCCACACGAAAATACTTACACAACTCCGGTGCCTGAAATGTCAAATTCTAAATGAGTGCAAGAACGATCTGATGCAGGAGTATGAAGCTCCTTTCGCACAGCCACATTAGCCCTGCATTGGTAGTAAGTATACATGTCAGATTACAGTTTGGTATAACTCAGTAGCCAAATAATATACTGATATATACTGCACCTGACTGGATGATGAGCGTCCACAACAGCATGGCCATTTCCATTAAGCCGCTTTTTTTCGTCCACAGTTGCATCCAATGGATCACGAATAACAACCCGGTACTCCAAAACAGAAGCAGTATAAGGTGTAGCCACAGTTGCATCATCCTCATCTCTTAGCAATTGATCCAACGCTGG